>Ga0233438_10000479_pt1 | contig 51112 bp, 56 predicted proteins | sample SI_123_September_FD_182720 | JGI IMG/M metagenome (GOLD analysis project Ga0233438, IMG submission 182720) | Seawater microbial communities from Saanich Inlet, British Columbia, Canada - SI_123_September2016_10_MG | ecosystem: Environmental > Aquatic > Marine > Inlet | place: Canada: British...
AGAATGGAGTAGATGCTGGTTTATAACCTTCTTCTATTGCAAACATTAACTGCTCTACACTTTCACTTGACCATGAAAATGCTTGCTTGGCTTTGCCAACATTAAAATCAAATCCTGCGCTAGGTGCCTGTGGTTTCTGTGCCATCTTCTTCTATTACAGCAAGAACATGATTTATATGAAGGATTTCAAACTTATCTCCATCCAATGTATATTCAGTACCCTTACCTATTGTTTTTACTATTTTATCACCTTTCTTTACTTCAAGGTCATCGGCTGCTTCAATTACTAAAGCCACCCTGTTATATTTTTCATCAGGGAGTATTAAGCCACTATCAGTTCTTCTTTCACCTTTTACTATTTCTTGTGTAAGAATGTAACTATTCTTCATTTTCATCGCTATCGACATCTTGTATATCTTCTTCGTTAATTGTTTCTTGTAATGCTCGCATTAAATCTTTAGTACCTCTTGACTTAACACCGCTTTGTTTCTTATTAGTACTACTATCTGAATTACCATGATAAACATCAATATCTCTGGAAGTCTTTTTAGCATTTTCTTCAATAGCCACCATGTACATAGTTTGGCTTTTAATAATATCTAATAAGGTTCTTTGTAAATCACTAAGTACTTCAAACATTCTTGGTGATACATCACCTTCATTAATAATATCCATTAATTGAGAAATGGCAATTTCACTGTTCTCCATTTGTCTAATGAGCATACCTAAAGCATATTCATCTAAATTGGATTTTGCTTGAATATATTCATGCTCAGCGATAATCTCTTCACTTAAATAAAACTTAAGTAAACTGGACATTACTTTTTTAGCTTTTCCTTTAGCCTTTGTTAAGGCAACTGCTTGTGTACTTTCAATCTTTACTCTTGATAATTCTGGAGTTTCACCTAAACCAGGTACTTCATCTGGTAAGTCATTAAGTAAATCTCCGATACTATCTCTAAATTTATCTTTTGAGTTATCTTCCATTAGTAAGTTATTTGTAATATATATTCCAGGTTATCTGGCATCTGTTACATCTTGTAGCATTAATTCAGGTGAAGCATTATCCAATAGTAAAGTCAAATGAGTATCCTTTACCACATATTGACTAAGTATTAAAGATTGTAATTCTTCTTCTATTGGCTTTTTCCAAATTCTTATATTTGTTAAATCAGTTTCACATCCAAATAATTTCCATGATTGATCATCTATTACAGTTTGTGGTGTTGCTGTTTGGGTTTGATTAAAAATTAAATTTAATGATGATGTTAGGTTCGGATTAATAGCACCAGATGTTTCTACGGTATTATATACAAATAATCCTAATTGCCTAGCGGTAGCATTTAAATTAATTACTATGGCATACCATTCATCTTTAGCAAAAGACTGGCCTATTTTCCATTTATAATAAACCTCGTTAATTTTCATAATAAACCAATTAGGTGTATAAGTAAAGGAAACATACTGAGTTGGTGGCAATAATGAATTTTCATAAACCATAAAATTATTAGTTGCTTCTTTATTAAAACTAGGTGATCCTGTAGTGGTTACATCATCTATGAACTGTTCATCAATAACAATAGATTCACCAATGATCTCAATAACCTTTCCTATACCGTTGTATGACTTAGTTCCTCTTATCTCCACCCAATCACCTATATTAATAGAATTACCGAATTTAGGTAGACCTCCTGTATTAAATTGTACTTTATTATTGTTATTTGCTATAGATAGGATTAATATGTTTGCCCCTATTGGTTTATTATATTGTGGTCTTATCCAAAACGTAAATGCACGATCTTCTTCGCTACTCCACCCCTTTTCATATTGATACTTAATAGCTTCATTTGTAGTTCCCATAGAAGCTAATCTATAATGATACTTAGAAATTATAGTCCACTCATTATAAACATTCTCCTCTTTTATAATTAGTTTTTTGTTTAAGCTTCTCCTAACATAATCATTACCTAACGTTCCTATTGTCTTATACTGATTATCTTTTCTTACGTCCCTAAATTCATTTTCTCTCTCAACTCTAAACTTATCTTCTACATTTGAGATTAATGCATCAGTGTTAGCTTCAGCCTGTATTCCTTCTGAAGTATTTTCGTACCCAACAGCAGTCCTCTTTTGGTATGGTACTAAACTAACTCTCCAATAAGATCCTGAATATAAAAAATCATCAGCTTGTGCAATTGCATCTACTTCATACATTCTATTCATATAATCTTTAAAATATAAATAGTCTCTCATTTCAGGTTTGGCACCTAATCCGAATATTGCCTCAAATGCAGATTTAACAATATGTATTTCAAATTGAACAGGAAAATCCATCATCATAGGATTAAACTGTATTTCTCTTGTTGGTAGTTCGTTATCAGGAATTAGGATTTTTACTTCTCCTTCTTTAATAACATCAAATAATGAATATTCTTTTAAGATAACATCTCTACTTCTTTGGTCTGCTTTGGTTTTAAAATAATCAACACAAAAACCGAACATGTTAGAAGTGATTGCAGATAACTGATTATACATTGAAGATGCTCTAGATAAATCATAAGGATTCCATGTATCACCACAGCAATCTACAACAAGGTTAGGTACACCAACACAGCCTTCAGATCCACACTCAACTTGAGGTATTCTACAAATTACACCACCGTCTGTTACTAATTCCAGAGCGATAGATTCAAATTCTAGTTTACCATCACCCACCTGTTCATATCTATACTGAACCCAAAAAGGTTTATTAGGATTTAATAATAAAGCTTCTAGATTCGCATTAGTAAGATCAATATAATCAGAATATGTCACACCATCTGTTCCCCATCTAAACTGTTTATTATAATAAAGACCTGATGCTTCACCTTTAGTTTCATCAGTATATCCTAAAACTTCAACTACATTTAAATAAGGTTCTTGGAGACTAATTAATATAGCATCGCCATTAGCATCTGTTGTTCTTCCGTTAACTGCCATTGATTAAGAGTTTATTTGTTCGTATGAACTTGTTGAATCACTTTCCTTTTTAAAAGTTTCTCCAATTATATAAGAACCTACAAAAGGTGTTAGTGCTGCAAAGTATGCCGCTGCACCCATAAGGTCAGCATTTTTAACAATTACCCATACTCCTATAATAGTCCATAAAGCAATCGTAATATACATAAGATTTTCTCTCTTGCTATTTTTGCCTTTTCTAAAAATAGAACTATCATTACTAGGTCTCATGCTTTCACCAAATATGTATGATGCCACGAATCCTGTTAAAGAAATAAAATATCCGGCTAATTGAGTAAAGTCAGTATCAAAGTATGTAGCAGTAACACCAACAGCAACCCATAAAAAGACTACTAAGTATGTAACGCATTCACGCTTTGATTCACAACAACGATTAAGAAATGATTTCATATACAAACATTATTTGTTTATATATTCAGCTACTAATATGGAGTATAGTCTGTCTTTACGATTAAGATAGGATCATCTTCTTCAAGTTTTTGATCAATTCTATCCAATATGCCGAAGGTACTTAATTTACCTTCTATATCCATTGATGTTAAAATATCAATAATTGCAGTAGCTTTCATATAGAAATATGGCTTTCTCTCTAGATATTTATTTTCTAATATCTTAAAATCAATTAGAGTTTTATTAAAGGTGTCTAACTCTACCCTATCCATCAACCTAGTTAAATCAAAGATACCTTCAATTATGTTAAAATGAAAATTTAAAATAGGAGCACCTCTTTCACCCTTAATTAATCTACTAAAGTGTTTATCATCATTAACTTTAAATGTTAAAAAATCTAAATTCTCAAGCCTGTTAAAAATAGAGAATAAAAAATAAATTGAATTAGGTTTAATATTAGGGTTTGGGATATACCCAAAGTCTTCTGCTTTTTTGATTTCACCACTAAGTCTCTTACTAGTTTTAACAGCAGTTAAGAAAGATGATAGCTTAACAGTAATTTCACCATCTATCTTTGATAGGTTTTTACATTCCTTTTTTACTCTGTTTATAATAATACTATCAAAGTAATCATACTTATACAAAGTAAACATAATATGCGTAGGAATGCCTAGCTCAAATTTATTATCAATTAACATCTTTACCCATTTGTTTTTCTAATGTATCTATCGAGGACTTAATTAGTGATGGGTTGTGTTTTAGAGCTTCTCTGTATTCTCTTTCACCTATTTCGTTAAATTTCATATACATCTCTTTTGCAGCTGGATTAGGATTCCATTCTTTTGCTTTTTGTTTAGGTGTCTTTTTTACTTTTGTATAAATAAAGCCTGGTACTCTATTAAATTTAGAAGATATCAATCTCCATGATTCAGCTTGACCAACAGGATCTATTTTTAATGTATTAAACATATTTGCTTGGATAGGGAACTTAATACTCATAAACCTATTAGTCATAAATGAATTTTTAGATTTATCGTAATTAGATACCTTATCCCAATTAACATCTTTACCAAAAAGTACTTTTATATAGTCAAATAATTTCATTGGGTTATTTTATATTTATATGAAGAAAAAGTAAAAAGTTTAAAAAATCTTATCTTGTTTTTTACCACCTTTTATAAAAGACATATCATCAGAATCACTATCATCATCTTTAAAGAATGCAGCCTTAAAGGAACTATCAGTTTCTTTTGAGTATTCAGTATTCTCCAAAATAGATTTCATTGTAGAAATTGTTTTTAATTGTAAACCTTTTACATTCATTTTTGATTCTACAGATTTGAACATCTCATCTAGGATACCTTCTGGTATTGATTCAGCAGCAAGTACCATAAGATTGACATTAGATTTTAGATTAGTAATAATCTGTTCTCTGCTCATATGTTTTGCATTCATAACTCTTACAGTCATATTTGCAAGGTCAGTAATATACTCATCATTGTAAAGATACATATGAGATAAGTGACCATGCTTTTCTTTGAACTCAGCGATGATAGCAGTTGCCTTATTTTCGCTGATTCCGTATCTCCTATTACCTTTTTTATAATAGTAAGCAGGTGGTACATTATCGCCAGCATCTCCTGTGAGTACTTTACGGAAACGGAAGTCTTCAGGGTCAACTTCTATAATAGAAACCTTTTTCTTTGCGACCAATGCTTTAAGTAATTTCTTAGCCTGATTCTCTGGTGATACAGAAGTTTTTAGTACATCAAATATATCATCAGATTGTTCTTCTTCAGTTTGAGAATCCATCCATTCAGAAAAACCTTGGTAAGTATATAATTTTTTATGGGCTGGTGAAAATAGAATAGTATGAGTATGATTGCTTTTACTCTTATCTACTAATTGAACCAAGTCTCTATCTCCAGTAAACATAATAACTGATTTGTCATTTGCAAGACATTCAGTATTCCATGCATACATTAAATCGTCACCTTCAGCACCGTCAATTTTTGAAATGATAACTCCTTGCTTAGATAGGATAGAAATAAAATCAGCTGTTGCCTTTGAAAAGTTCTCCCAGTTAAGAGCATCGTTTTGTTTACGATTACCTTTATATTCTGCCTCTGGGTAAAAGTCCTTTCTCCATGATCTTGAATCTACTGTCCAAACAACCTTATCTATAAGACCTTCAAATAATCTGATCTGATATGCAAAATCAGTTGCCAATTTTTTAACAAAGGTTTGTACGTCTTCATCTGTACCTAATAGGCCGGCCTTTTTAGATCTACTAGGAATTACATATAAGGTTCTAAATAGAAAATAGTTTCCATCTATGACAAATGTATGTCTGCCTGTTTTTTTCATAATGTGTTATTTAATATAATTATAACAAAAATTAAAGAATTCTGAAAGAAGAATTCAAAACAATTTCTTCACATTCTTCTTTATTCATTTTTGATTGTCTTAAGTCGTAATATCGTGCAACTGCGCTACCTAACTCCATGTAATTAGGAAATTTCTTTATTAGCTTTTCTAAAAATTGCGATCTCATTTTTCGTATATTTTAAATTTTGATAAATCAGGATAAGGTAATGTTAAATCTTCTTGGTGCTTTTTACTACCATCCTGGTTATAAAATTGGTTCATTAATAATAATCCTCTTGCTGCTAGTTCTGGCATCATATAAAAATTCCAACCAATCATATCAAAATTATCATCATGATAAGAACATTCTCTACGACCTGAATACCTTGCTCGTTTAAACCAATGATATGCTTTTAAACTATCAGTTAGTATTGCACCACCTTTAGATAATTTAAAATGTTTAAAAGGTCCAGTAAACGATACACACATATGAGTAGAAGGTTTATACATATCTGCAGTAAATGTTAATGCTGAATCCCAAACATTAGATCCTTTTAATTCATATGCACCAGTTAATTTACCTTTAAATACTTGTGAGTGTTTTTTATCCCACTTAACCTTTAATCCTGCGTGGATTATTTCGCAAGGAACTGATGGGTAAGTTCTATTTGGAATTATTATAGAATCACCTACTATAGATTTATTAACATGCTTCTCATAATATAAAGCAAGGAATAAACCATTACTCATATTATCTAATGTTACTGCATATTTAGAACCAGTGTATTGTGCCAACTGCTCTTCGAACTCTTCCGTATTTTTATATACTCCGTATGCCATTATGCTCCGTTTACTATTGTTTGTAATTCATATATACAAGCGAGCATTGATACTGCAGGATCAATTACCTGTTGCCTTTGTGCTTGATATTTTGCAACCGTTACAATTATCTGTGGAATAAATTGTGTATATGATTGCCTATCTTGTTTTATAAAATCTATAAATTCTGCGCCTAAAGAAGATAAAACATCATCAGTTCTATTTGCATAATTAGATAACATATACTGATAATTCTTTACAGGATCTTCTCCGTCAATAACAAGATCATAAATATCTTTATATACTGAACTGAATTGTTTAATGTTTTCAACTGTTATAGTTTCTACACCTTGTGATTTAAAACCTTGTAACTGATTTAACATATTTCTTAAATCAGGGAATTTTCTTTTTACTAATTCAACAGCTGCATGTTTATCAATACCTATACCTTCTTCTTTACATATTTGAAAAATCCTCATAATGTAACTTTTCATTATTTCGGTTTCTTCTTCTTTAGAAAAATCAAAATCAATCATTTCAAATCTTGACTGAATTGGATCTGGTACTTTATTAATATAATTACATGTTGCAACGAACCTTGCATTTACAGCAAACTGATCCATTGTAGCTCTTAGTGCTTTAAAGAATTGATCAGATACTCCATCAATCTCATCAAGTATAATTACTTTCATTTTACCTGGCTCATCCATTATAGAACGATTAGCACAAAAATCAGTAATTCTATTTCTTACAACATCTACTGAAGTATCTGTTGACGCATTAATATAAAGGTATGGATGCTTAAAATGTTTTACTAATACCTTAGCAGCAGATGTTTTACCAGTACCTGGACTACCATGAAGTAATAAATGTTGATAAACTCCTTTGCTTAGCTTTTCCCCAACTCTCTGTGGTGTAATTAAATCATCTAAGGATTGTGGTCTGTACTTCTCTGTTAATAGTACATTTTGGATATTCTTCATATTTAGTTTTGATTTATTTTTATATGGAAAAAATAGCATTTGTTTCAATGTAAATAAATAAAAAAAATCTATTTAATGAGTCCTAGAAAAATACGAAAGGTTATAAAGGTTAAAGTAGACCCAGCCGTATCTAGTAATGTTAGAAGTAATATAACTAGAGGTCCTGTACAAGTACATGTAAATAAGCCTTCAAAACCTGCCAGTGTTGCAGCTATTCGTAGAAGTAATGTACAACCTAATTTTAAACAACCTACGGTTTTTAAACCAATAACCAAAATATGGAATGCTAGTGATACTGTGTATATTATTGGAGGTGGCCCTTCATTAAAGAATTTCAAATGGTCCGAGTTAAATAATAAAAAAACTATAGCTATAAATAAAGCTCTTTTAAGTTATCCAAACGCAGATGCTGTCTATTGGACTGATGGTAGATTTTATAATTGGCATAAAAAAGATATTGATAGTTTTAAAGGTTTAAAATATACAATTGCGCCTAGACGAGAAATGAGTGAGGATATTCACTTACTAAAGAGAGGTGAAAAATATGGACTAAGTACTTCTTTAAATACGCTATCCCATGGTATGAATAGTGGTTATGCTGCTATTAACTTAGCATTACATCTAGGATCCAAAAGAATAGTTTTGTTAGGTTATGATATGGGAAATGTTGGAAGCTCTAGTCATTATCATGATGGGTATCCAATTAACGCAACATCCGATACTATTTACAACAAACATTTCTTACCAGGTTTTAATATTCTAAAAGAACATATTAAAGGTAAAGGTATAGAGATTTTTAATGCATGCCCTACAAGCAGATTAGATTCATTTAAAAAAATAACTATAGAAGAATCTCTATCCCTTAGATGATCTACGGACATAAGTCATAAACTCTCTCTGTTCACCTTTTAGTAAGGATTTACAGTGTTGAGTAAAGTTGATTGATGAATCTATTATTCTTTGATCAACTCTTTTATTTGATGAGTTATGAGACTCTGAACACTTACTACATACAAAGTTTTCAACCTTCCTAGAGTCCATCCTTGATTTAATCTCAGTTTTACAAATACCACAATTCCAATCAACAAGATCAGAGTCTTTTTCTAATTCTTTAATATTTGTAAAGGTTTCTCTGAAGGGATTCCAAAGTATACGGTTAGGATTTTTTTCATGTTCATTCATATCCTCAACCTTAAATATAATCTCAAACGCATCTACATCAGAATCTAACCATTTCATATGATTATTTTCTAATAAAAGTTTTTGCTTCAAAGGAGGCAGATTCTCTAATAGAATACCATGCCTCCTTTTATACCATCCAAAGTTTATCTTACGGACTTTATACATTATTCATTAACCTTCTAAACTTTTCAGAAACTGTTTCTTCAAGTGGTTGAAATGATTCTCCTGTAGGTTTAGATAGTGCAGCTACTTTCTTTTTAGCTTCAGCTTCTTTTTTCTTAAGCTCGGCAATATCTTCTTTACTATCTTCAATTGCCTTTTGTAGTTTTTGAACCTGTTCTTCAGAACCTCTACCAGTTTTTAGATCTCTTTTAGCTTGTTCTAAATCTTTAGTAGCCTTATTCATTGTAGTTCTTTCAGTTTCTATGTTATCGTTAAAGGCTTTAATATCAGCTTCTAATTTTGCAGCTGGATCATCAGGAGTATTATCATCTACCTCAGTATCAGTATCTGTTTCAGTATCAGTATTAGAATCTGGATCAAGTGCTTTTACCTTTTTCATTATCTCTCCAATGTCATCTCCTAGACCTTGAAACAATTCATCGTTAGCATCTAATTTAGCTTTTTTCTGTTGGGCTTGTTTAAATTTAATCTCTGCTTGTAATTTGGCCTTTTCATCTTCACCGTCCTTTACAGCATCATATGCAGTTTTAGCTTTAGTAACCTCAGCCTCAGCGGCTTCTTTAGCAACCTTAGCTTTTTCTTTTTCAAGTTTTTCCTTTTCAGCTTTAGCTGCCTGTTCTTTTTCTCCTGGTAATTCAACCTGTTCTTTATCTCCACTATCAGATTCATAATCTTGAAGATCTTTTTTGGCATCAGCTGCTGTTGTTGCTAATTTTTTAATTCTTATCTTAAGTTGTTTTGATTCTTCACCATCTGCTGCCTTAAGCGCGGTTTCAGCTGCTGCTAGGTTAGCTTTAGTTGTTGCAATAGTTACAACCTTTTTAAGAGCATCAGTTGAAGCAAGATCTTTCATTCTTTGACTTATTGCAGAAGCCTTATCCTTGAGTGCCTGATTCTTAGCATTGTTTGCAGCTTTTAATGTATCAGTAGTCTTTTTATCCATTTCTCCTTTGGATGCTTGTTTCTTCTTTTCGTAATCAACATTATTTAAAGCTACTTGAACTTTAGTCTGTTGATACTTCTTAGCATTGTTTTTAATCTTTTTCCATTTTATAGGATTAGAGGCAATACCTTTAATATCGGTGATACCTTCATCAACATTATTCTTTTCAGCTATAAATTGATTGTATGATTTTAGTGTTTTCATATCTAGTTATTGATTTTTTTATATATTCAACTGATATAAGACAAAAAAAAGGTCCGCCGTTAAGCGAACCTTTTAAAACTGTATTATAAGTTTTTATTCTTAGATGATACTAGTACCAGCCTCGAATTCAAAACCTAATGTGTAATACATTGTTTCTGGGTGGAATCCAGCGTCTACTAAAGCGAATCTAGATTTAACCGCGATTTTAGGAGCCATAGTTCCTTCTGCGATTGTCTCAACAGATTCAGCCATTAAGTAAGGCATGAATACTAAACCAGGAGAATTACCATCACCTTTTCTACCTACAGCAACTCTATAGTCAGTCCAAGCCATGTTTGGATCAACATAAATAGTTACACCAGCCAAAGCACCGATTGGATATAAAGATCCACCAGCTTGGTTGATTGTATTTGATAGTGGGTAAGGTACGAATCCTGCAACATCCTGAAGTGCCGTAGCAATTTCTCCAGAAGTTACTGCGAAAGTAGCAGGTCCTCTTCTTCCTCTTGTTGCGATTAGGTTAGAAGCAGCAAGTACTTTAGTATACAACCTACGTTGTAAAGTTCCTTGTGTTTCACCACCAGCATTAACTAACGTTCTTGCAACAGTTGCATTAAGGTTAGTATTACTATCGTTTCCAGGTCCTAATGGAATTACAACAGCAGGTGCTGCAGTTGTTCCGTAAGATGCTGATAACTGTAATGTATCAACAAGACGAATGTTGTTTGCATTTTGAGCTCCATTTCTGAAGATTCTATCCAAGATGTACTTGTTAATAGATTGAGTTAATTCATTTACCAATACAGCTTCTACTTGAGCAACTGCGTCGATTCCGAATTGTTTCAAATCCTGAACTTGTTCTCTAGTCACGGCAGCAGCAACTTGGAAAGTTTTAGCAGCAACAGACTTATTGAATAAGCTTAGTCCCATAATGTTATCTGGAGTAGATTCACCAACACCTCTTTGGTATGGATCATTACCGTCGATAGATTCAGTTAAGAATCCAGGTACGTTAGCAGCACCAGGTAGTGGGTTGTTATCCTCAAATGCATTACCTGAGAAACCAGTAATATGGTCTTCTAAAGCTTTTACATATTCAGGAGTATCTGCCCATGCACCGATAACTGTAACAGTAGCGATATCAGAATAGAAATCTACACCGTTAGCAATAGCTTGGTATATAGCTTCATATCCTTCTTCACCTTGTGCAAAGCTAGTATCAGTAGCAACACCGTTACCTCTTACACGGAATATAGAATAACCATCGATTCTAGATTTTCCTACGTAAGTTAATTCGTAAGCAGCATTGTTAGCAGCAGATGAAGCAGCATATACTAATTGGTCAACTGCTAATGCAGCTACACCTGAAGCTAAAGTTAAATCAGCTTTAATTAGTAATGGAGCAGAATCAGTTACTTTTCCACCTGCATCAGTAGTTCTACCTCCACCATATACAAAGTCTAAGTAAGTTAATACTCCCATAGGTCCTTGCATTGGTACTACGGGTACTAAATCTAAACCTACAGTCTGAGCAGCTACTTGCATTGCAAGTGGTAACAAAGAAAAAGGTCTGTCTCCAGATCCGGCAGTCATACCGTTTGGTCCAGCATCATTGAAGTTATTCATGGTAGTAGGATTGCTTGGGAAAGCAGTTGCACCCATACCTTGAGTATTCATGTTAGGATTTAAGTGTACAGTATTATATACACTTTCATTAAGGTTGTGGTAGTGACAGTACTTAGACATCCAAGATAACTTAGACTTTTCAGTAATACCAGTACTTTCCTCAATGATTGGGCCCCAGGTCTTTTGAACCTCAGCCTCGTTGATTAATTGATTTGCGTACATTTTTAAAAAATTATTTTTCGCATTTTGTGGAATCTTTCAATTCCGTTTATTTAATCGCCTCGGTTCTTTTCTTCTTAACCATTCGATTAATATCTTTTAGATTAGATTATCTACCTAATCTGAATTTCATTTTTTCTACTAAGTCACTTCTAAAAGATTCATTTATTAATGGCTCTTTAGTTTTTGTAGACTCAGCAGCAGTTTTGCTTTCATTAATAGATTCTGTTACAATTTGAGTATCTCTTAGATCTCTTGTTGACCAGAAGTTATTAATTCCGTATTGATTATTTACAGGGTGGAACCTTGATTCAGAAATAATTTGTTGTTTTCTATTTTCAGAAAGGTTATTCCATTTTGCTTGGAATTTTTCTGGCATATCAGAAACAACATCTAATTCTCTTTTCTTTTCAATAAAATTAGATTCCCAAATATTTTCAGCCTGTATAGTTGACATAATTGGTTTAGCATTCATTGATTCTACAATCATAGCTTGCTTCTCTGTTGATAAAGAATTAAATTCATTCTTTTTAGATTCTCCTAAGAAGTTCATAAAGTGCATTTCAGATACGTTCTTAACTTCAGCAGCTGCAATTAACTTTTCTAATTTTTCTTCAATAGAATTTTTATAGTCTACAGTTGCTTCTTCTTTAACTTCTGAACACTTACCACACATTTCCTTTAACTTCCCTTCGTCAGCATCAGGATATTTTTCACAAACTTGTTCGTATGTCATTCCTTCTCCCATACATTTTGAAACTTCTTCCATTGTTGGATCAGAACCTTCAGTAGCATAACCTTCATTAATATGGTCAGCCTTTGGTGTTCCAAGATTTACATTTTCAGCAATGTATTCAGAATACTTAATACCCTTATCTACATTTTCCCCAAGATATTCAGAATAAGCAATATTCTGATCAACCTTTTCGGCTACATATTCAGCATAATCGATACTCTTTTCTACATTTTCAGCAACATAGTTAGAATATTGAATTCCTTTGTCAGCCATTTCAGCAACATGCTCTGCATATTGAATACTTCCATCAAGTTCTTCAGCTAAGTATGTAGTGTAATCTTTAATTGAATTTACATTCTCTGCTAAATAGTCAGAGTAAGAAATATTTTTGTCTAAGTTTTCTGATAAGTATTCAGCATAATCAGTAACCTGATTTACTTTCTCTGCAATATGCTCGGTGTACTTAATAAGTTTTTCCATTACCTCATCATTGTTAGAATTGGTAGATTCCTTAACATTACTTAGAACTCCAGATACATATTCAGTATACTTTTGAAAATCTTCGACGGATACATAGTTTTTATTTTCCATTGTTAGATCTTTTTTATTATCGTTGTTATTTTCAGTTTCTTCCATTTCGTAAATCAATATTCCATCATCATTACTTAGGCCAAAAGATTCATTTACTCTGGATAGTTCAGCATTCTCAAATCCAGGATCTGCAACCAGATCATAAGTAAAAAACTTTTTAATTTTAACTTTACCGTTTTCATCTACTGTACCAGCAGCTCTACTTGAAATATGTAAAGGAATACCATCTTTGATAAGAGCCTGCGCTTCTTTACCTTTAGAAGTATTTAATAATCTTATTTTACCAATAACTTGCTTTTTCTCTTTATCGTAATCTAAAGATTCCACAACATGTGATACATTAGCTAAACTAACATCAAAATCTTTTGGGTGGTCTAATTCACCTAGAAGTTTATTGGTCTTAACCTTTTCTTGTAATTCATTAATGTGAGGCATTACTTCCTTCTCCTCATAAATTCGGTTATTCTTGTTCTTGACATCAAACTCGGTAAATACACCTTCTAATACAACAGAACCGTCATCTCCGGTCGTTATATCTAAATTTGATTTTTGCCTTTCAAGAATTAATAATTTTTTTCCTGACATTTTCTAGTAGTTATTTGATTTATATATTACAATCTCTGTAAAGTTTTTATTAGAGGTCTGCTAATGGATCCTCATCTGCTGCACCTTCTTTCTTTTCTGGTTTAAAATCTGCTTTATCAGCACCTAAAAGGATCTTTTCAATATCTGTTTCTGAGTAATTCTCTTTCTCTAAATCAGCTCTTTCCTTTGCTCTAGCATTAGCCTTTAAATCTTCACGAGTAAAGCCACCATATCTCTTAACCAAGAATCCTAAATCGAAGTATGGAATTTCCTCCATTTCTGCTGTCATAGTACTTAACTGAGTTTTTAGGTTACCTATAAAATCTACTCGTTTTGTTTGTAATTCCATTTCTTTCATTTCTTCAAAGACATTGTCTTTAACAAAATTAAGTCCTAATCCAGATTTAAACGAAACGTCATTTTTTAATTCAGGATGATTAAGACACATTTGAAGATACATAGGCTTAACTAATACTTCCTGGAATATAGATCTTAAACGGTCAACAAACTTAGAAAATTTAATTTCATCTCTTAGCATTCCACTAGCATCCATATCATAAGTATTTCCACCTTCTTTATCAAATCTTGAGAAAGGAATCTTAGAAGCTAATTTTAATCTATCTGCAAAATACTTAAGAGATTCTGTATCACCTAAATCAGGTCCATCGCCACCGATTGTACTAATCTCTGGTGATTCTCCGTCTTTTGATGGTAACCAATATTCCTTATTAAATGGCATCATTGGTTTTCCATTAGTTTGAATTTCACCACTCTCCTGGTTAAAATCTACTACTTCTCTATATGAATTCATTAACTGCGCAAGCGATTGCTTTGCTCTGGTTTTTGATTTACCACCAACAGGTATAATAAACTGAGTTTTAAATGAAGAATTTGAAACAGCCCAGATAATTCTAGTTGTTTCCATAATTCTTAAAAGGTTAAATGATCTTATTAATCTTTCTACATAAGATATTCTCATCGGTGAATTAACCTGTGAATATGAAAGGTATATGATTTGAGAATCCCATAGCTTTCTTTCCTTTGCTCCTTGTCCTTTATATTGTACCCATTGCTTCTTTCCAGTGTCAGTATCAATACCTGGCATTAAGGAAATAGGGTCCAATTCCTTAAATCCTATAATCTCTGTCTGTTTATCATTATATACTATTTCAAAAGCAAGGAATCCATCTACTAACCATTTCCTAAAATAGTTCCATGGTTGAACTGAATCATTAAATCCGAAGTAATTATAAAGGTTATTATATACATCACCAATTTCATCTTCAATAGAACTTGCAATGTGGCCATTAAAATGTGAATAGGCCATAAAGTTAGATTCATCAAATACGATAGCTTCATCTGTAATTACATCTAAGATATCTTCTATTTCATCTTGTACTGCGTATTCTCTAAGTTGATCTCTCTTTCTTTCATAATCTCTATCAAATATAGAGATATTCTTTTTCATTGTAGTATCCGTTAATGATAATGCAGCAAATGCGCTATACATATCATCAGCATCAGAACCCATTGGATTAAATGTATAACCCATTTGATTTTCTGTAAACCCTACTGCACGGGAATTACGAATGATCATATCATCGTAAGCCATACCTAAATTAGAAAGATCTTTTAATATCTTCCTTACTGGATTGCCTGTACTTAAGGGTCCTCTTCTATCAGTAAAACCTGCCATATTGTTTTATCTTTTATTGTTTATATATTCTTGTAATATAATGCTTGTGCCTCGTTAATGTTTCCTCCAAAGAAATGGTTTTGATTGTTAACAGCACCTATATACCAATCTTCATAACCTAACACTCTCGGTTTTCTTATTCTATCTAATCTATATTGCCTAATAGCATAAGTAACATTATATTTTCTACCTAATGATTTTTTTAAATTGTCATAAGTAAATTCACTTAATCTAGGCTGTGCATCAGGATTACCTGGTGACTTATTTATTGCAGAACTTATAGTACTTTTAAATGATTTAAATACATCAGATAAAAAAGGTAATCTAGCATCATACGGAATGTAATGTAAATTTATACCTAACTGATGATCATTATCACTTTTTCCTAAACCTAACACTAAAGGGTAAGTATCATAAAAAGTTTCATCTGGAGTAAAATATTCAAATGAATACATTTTACCATTATCCAATATACCTTTTGCTTTATTACCAATTTTTTTGAGATCTTTATCTGATTGCTTTGATGCACCAGATCTACCTTTATAATCTGCAAGGTAAATATCTAAGTCTTCTTGAAAGGATCCTACTATTGCCATTAGAATAATTTTGAGTCTTCTGTTAAAAGCATTACTTTAAAATTTCTTAGTTTAGCCATTTTATTTAATGCTTCGGTTTTACAAAGGTTTCTAACATATGTTTCATATCCATGTTGGAAGTTTTTTAATGCCTTTGCGGTTTTTCTTTTTGGAGCTTTTGGTTTTTGTAACTGGGCCTTTGGTTTTATCTCTACTACAAATTCTTCCATTATTCCACCTTTATCCATTTTCATATAAAAGTCTGGATAATAGTTATGAAACTTTTTATCCAGCATATTAAAATATTTTACCGAAAATGGTTCAGATGCCCATTTTATTACTTCTTCATTATGATCACACCAATGGCAAAACTTTCGCTCCCAGGAACTTCTATATATGATTGGATGCTCTCCAATGTACTTTCTTGGATTAATAGGATTATAATACCCTTGTTTAAATCCAGACTTAGAAGTAGGCTTTACCTTTTTAATGCTCATTTAAAATTTATATTGTATAAATACCGTCGCTATCAGCACTACCGTTAATAGAAACAGTACCTGCATATTTTCTAGGATGTAATTTATTCCAACCTTTTGCAAAACCTCTTTTACATATTTCAGTAAAATACGCAAATGCGTTAGTAGATTTTTCCGGATTAAAATTTCTCCAATATTTAAACAAATCCATATAAGCAGATGCTATACAGTCTTGTCTATCGTCAGGGTTTGCATATGATAATTTTCTAGAACATTTGTCTGCTAATAGCATTAGAAATTCTAATGCCTTTGGTGTAAGCTCATCTAATTCTTTAGATTTAACTATTTCTTCTAAAAGGTCTCTATTGTTTAAATAATTTCTTTTTCTTGCCATTTCATAAATGTTTATTTATTATTATATACAAAAAAAGCCGATAGTTTATTATTACTACCGGCTTCTCTATATTATAAAGGGTTATTAAATTTTAACATTCAATTGGCTCTTTGGGCAAATTGTAGATTTCCCTGTTTTTGGATCCATAACTTCTAATTGATCATCATCACCTAATGACGTATAGTCTTCGGCACTTACCATAACTTCCATACCTTTTTTAAGACCGTTACCACTTTTAGAAACTTCAGCTTCAACATATCCGTCGTTTAAATAATCGTTACGACTTTTTTTTTCTGTTACTGCTTCTTCTTTCTTTTCATCTTCTTCTTCAAAATCTTCACCGTCGTGTGTTTTAGACTTATCGCCTTTATTACCACCTAATACAACTTTGTCATATGTTTCTTGTAAAGATTTTTCAAACTTAGAAATTTCTTCTTCTAACAGATTCATAGCTTCAGTAAGTTCCTCAGTTTCACCAAGTTTATTAATAGCTTCTTTTACCTTTGCTTTCTTTTCTTCTAAAAATGAAATTTTATCTGAGATATCAGATCTTGATTTTTCAACTTTAGCAACTTCATTATTTTCAGCAATTAGTTTTTCTGATAAAATTGGAGAAGCATCATAGTTAATAAATTCCTTAACTAATTTAACTGTTTCAGTTGCAGACGATACAAATACCATTTCATTTATGTGCATTGCTGAATTAACTTTATTTACATAAATACCTTCATTTACACCTATCATGGTTAAAAATAAATTATCAAACTCAGTTGAAGTAATATTTGTAAAGTTATCCATTTCAGCAAGAAGATCAACAGATTCAAAGAATTTACATACTTTATCAATTTTCCATTGATTTCTATAACCGAAAAAGTTAAGAGCCATTAAAGATTCTTTTAATTCAATTATACTAGCATTTGATAAATCAGTCTTTCCTAATTTAATAGTACCTTCAGTTAAATTGTATTCTAATGTTCTATCATTACCTTCACCGAAAGTAACTAAAGTATTATTCATATTCTTAAACATTCCTAATCCTTCTAATACATCGAAGAATCTAGCATCTTTAACTTCAGCTTCAGTAATTGTTTTTCCATCAAAATTATAATTCTTTCCATGTAAGTGGAATGTTAATCCATTTTCTGATTCTAAAACTGGTGAAAGGATTGTAGAAATAGTTCCACCTCCATTTTCAGAAGCTTTATTATCTTCAGCTTTCATTTCATTTAAAATAGCTTTACAATCCATTGACCATGGATTCTTTGCAGCTACAGCAGAAAACTTAGATTTAATAGTATCAGAAGATTCATTTAATAAACCTTCTAGGTCATTTACTAATCCTTCAAACATCTTACCTTTTTGTGTTTGTGTACGAGCGATCGCTTCAGTTACTCTGAATGACCATTTAGTATCGGCATAAGCTCCTGTAATATAAGATCTTAATTCTCTTATTGGATTTAACCAATCTGAAGATGCCAAGCTTTTATGAAGGTTCTTAGCAATGTTAAACTTTAACATAGGGTTAACACTGTTTTCTATTTCTTCACTGATAACTTCAGTTTCTTCGTTGTTGAATCTCATAGGGAATGCCTTTAAAGATTCTTGTAAAATGTCAAGAGCGTTTTTAGCAGAATAAGAAACTCTGGAATTATCCGAATTCATTACCTTTAAAGCTTCAATACTCTTCATAACATTTTCATGCAGTTCAGCAATTGTAAATTTCATTTCGTTATGATTTTTTTGTTTATTATTATTTTCTGTAATTTCTGTTTGATTTCCTTTGAAGGCGTTGATAGCACTCATTGCTAATTGTTGAGGAGTTCCCATACCTACGAGAATTGCAAGTACTTGTGAATCCGTCATTGGTCCACTTTCAACTACTTTACCGTTTTTACCATCTAGTTTAGTTTTACCGCTTTGTGCAAATAAAACACCAACAATATCAATTAATTGCTGAGGTGGCATATTAAGGTAAGGAGCATCAGTATTAACACCATATTGACGGTCTATTGAACCACCTGAGTAAACTTGTGTTTGTCCTTCTTTAATAACTTTTTCCATATTATAGAATTTGATTTGTTTTATATATTCTAAGAACTTAGAGTTAATTATCCTTCATCATTGTTAGCATTTCTGTAAGACTTACTGGATTGGGATTCTTCTGACGGTGGTGCCGTATCAATGGTTCTTTCATCATAAGGTCCGCCTACTTCTTTACTTGATGTATTATTATAAGATGCATTGCTCATAACCGCTGTATCTGGTGCAACTTTTATATTATCATCAGTAAATTTAAACTCCTGAAATACACCACCGAAATAGATTCCTAAATTACCATTACTATCAGATCTTAATTGACCAACACCTGATGCGTTAGGATTTGATTTTATAGCCTCTTTAGTAATAAAATCAATTTCAGGTAATAATATACCACTTTCAAATACCGGCATAAATGATTTTAGTTCCATATCAAAAGTAACTTGAAATTCTTTCTTGTCATTTAATCCCCATTCAAATAACCTATCCTGTGAAAAGTCTTCTGGTACTGACATTGCAGCATTAACTCTAAACATACCTAAGTCTACATTAAATAAAGTACCTTTATATAATTTACTCATAATAGAATCAGTAACCTTTAACATTTCTAAATTATTAGAACATATTATAGTTACACCGAATCCTATAGTAATTGGTAAAAAATTAGTCATTAAAGAAAACGTCTTTAACAGACCATCCCATTCTCTTACAAACTCGGCTCTTGTAAATTTATTAGTTTGTTCATCTGCGTTAATCGACATTGAATTCATCTGTATAATACCACGAGGTACTACTTCATAATCACCAATAGCCTTACCATCCTTTTCTGCGTCAAACATAAAATTATCTAAAAGAAATCTTTCGTTACCAGATATAGAATAAAAGAAAGGTACTTCAATTTTCTTTAAAGTATCTTCATCTATTTGATTATAATAATATACCTTTTTGCTAAGCTCGGCTAACATACCTACGGTTAGATACCGAAGTATAGTATTATCTTTATTAAATTCTTGGTTATATGCTGACATCTATTAGACTTTGTTTATATTCTATTTATCCAATAGATTCAATGTTAAATTCACTAAAGCCACCATCTTTAGTTATTTCAATCTTTTTATCAAAATATTCACTTGGTAAAACCGTATGATTGATAACAAAGGTATTGAGGCCTATATCTTGTATTGTATTATGAAGTATGTTAATTATATGGTGTACACCATCAGAGTCAATAGAGGAGAAGATTTCATCTAAAAATAAAATGTTTAGTGATGGGAATCTAACCTTAATCATTTTTATTAAAGCCATGATAATTACAAAATCAACCTTTTTCTTTTCACCTGTACTTAGTGTCTTAGGACTAATCTCTGTTCCTAAATGATGGAGAGAACAATAAAACTTTTCATTAAATCTAATACCAAACGGTATTCCCATCTCTCTCCCCATTAATTGAATGTGGTTATTAAAGGATGGAAGTATAGATCTTACTGCTAAGTTCTTAATTCCATTTTCACCCATAATGTTTTCTAAGATGGTTAAGTAATAATCCTGACCTTCACTCTTTAGTTTACCGGTAGATTTATCATCCTTTCTAGTTTTAAAATCTTTTACCAATTGCTTAAGATGAGATCCAGATTCTGATTCATCTTTATCAGCCATTTCAATTAACTTATCTTTAATGGCTTCCATCTGAGTTTCTAACTGACCAACCTTAACATGTATCTTTCTACCTTTTTGTCTAAGATCAGTTAATTCAGTCTCTGCTTTTTCTGCATCGTCCTTTATTTGATTCCATTCAGTAAATAATAAATCTAAAGAATCTTGTTTTTCTTTTTTAATATCTAAATGAAAATCAGAATTAAGAGGAGCTGTACATGTAGGGCATTCATTATTTTCATATAGCTTAAGTTCTTTCTTAACAGTATTAATCTTAGAGTTTAATGTTGATTTTTTATTGTTTTGCTTTCTTGAATTTTCGTCTAATTTTTCTAAGTTAATTTTTGTTGCAGATGTAAGTTCTTTTAACTTTTTTCTATTTTCATTTAACTGCAATAGCTTTTCCTTAAGAACTTTAATCTTTTCAGCATCTTTATTTTTACTAACTTTTTCAAAATGCTTTATTTTATCAATTACAGATTCTATTGATTCATTAAGAGTTCTTATTTCATCGTCATATGTTCGGATCTCCTCAATAATAGATCTTCTCTTTTCTTTGACGGCTTCAGCCATTTCATTAATAATAGAAAATCCAAATATCTTATCAATGATTCTTTTCTTATCATAAGGAGACATTGTAATAAAAGACTTAAAATCATTTACAGATAAAATAATTACGTTCTTAAATACGTGATAAGGTATTTCATAAATTTCAGTTTCTAAAAAATCTTGTAAGTTTACTTTACCTGCAACATCATATTCGGATCCATTTATTTTAACATTAAAAATACCAGGATTAATTCCTCTTTCTATTTCAACGGTATTGTTTTTAGATTCTAAATGGATCTTACCCCAAAGAGCACCGTTTACTCTATTTGGTAAATCTTTTAAGGTTGAACCTTCTACTTTACCATAACATAAGTAAGTTATAACTTTTGCTAATGTACTTTTGCCTGCACCATTTCCACCTAGTACTAAATAAAGATCACTTTTGTCTTTGTCAAATTCTATTACTTGTGTACGGTTGCCGTAGCTTGCAAAGTTTTTAAATTCTACTTTTTTAATCTTCATAGTTAGGTGATAATGTTCTTTTGTATAAATCCTGCACTGATGCCTTTAACCTTTCTTTTAAATCTTCTTCATATTCTAAAGAATTAATATATTCTGCCGCAATATTCATTAAGTTTAGTTCTCCATTAAAATCAGACATTTCACCATCTTCTCTATCATAAGGATTTTCTTCATCATAAATTCTAGGTTCTAATTTTCTAGCAACGCCATCTAAATAATCCATAAACATATTAATGTTATATTTACCTAGTACATTTGATGGTATAAAAACATCCACAAAATTATCCTTTATTTCTTTCTTTATATCCTCCATACGCATCTCTAAGATATCATTAATATAATACCTTATAAATTCTGGACTCATCTTATTCATAAAGAATTCATGCTTACCTGTCTCTAAATCTAATACATAAATACCTTTTTGATTTCCTCTATCAGATCTTGTCATTTGGTAAGGGTTACCTACAAGCACAAAGTTTTGTTTATCTTGTCTATAATGAATATGACCAGAGTAAACTCTTTTAAATCTTTTAAATATTCCTACGTCATTACCACCTTCATGTAAATGTTTTGTACTAGGAGATGTTTGTACACCTCTTGTTTCAGTATGACAAAACATATAATCAACCTTTTCTTTAATAGAATCTAAAGTTTCCTTTTCATGAGCATGATCTCTGCGCCACGGCATAAGTAAACATTTAGTATCACCATACTTTAAAATCTTAGGCTGCTTATGAACAGTAACATTAGGTAAATATTTTAAACAATCAACAGATGCTATATCGTTAGAGTTCTTTCTCATAATATCATGATTACCAACTATGATATGTATATCCGGAAATATTTTACCTAATTCTTCAAACACTCTTATTGCTAAGTCCTGTGCAGCTAAATTAACACTCTGACGATTATCAAACACATCTCCTAAATGATAAAGAACATCACCTTCTTTATATTCCTTTTTAACCAAAGGTATAAAAAATTCAAAAAAGTAATCTTCGATAATGCTTAACCATAATACAGAATTTGACCTACATCCTAAATGAGAATCACTTACCATCCATACTCTTGCCATATTAAAATAATTTTCTGATTTTTCTTTTTTCAAGGATATTATACTTATCGTCTAATTCTTTAATAAGTTCATCTTTAAATTTATTGGAAAGTGAATTGTAAAATTTATTAGGAAATACATCAAAGTAATCTGATATGACACTAAATAAATCTACCCTTGTATAACCATCTCCTAAATTTTCTATTACGAAAGAATATACTCTATTGATTTGAACCTTATTTAGTTTTTTAATAACTCCTTCAGGTGTTGCTTCGTTTAAGTGTTCATATTCGCTACCTTTAATAATCTTATCAATCTTTTTGATTAGCAGTTCATAATGCATCCTATCGTCAGGATCCATACTATCACCATAAGTAGCAGCAACAGTAAAGTTTACCTTATTCTCTGTTACATCTTGGTCACCGTATGAATTATTAAAGATCTTATCTTTATCTGCTAACTTAACTGGAATAGGTTTTCCATTCTCGTCTAATTTTGGTTTTTTCTTTTTGCCCCACATATATTTTTTATTTTAATTTATATCATCAGTTTCGGTAAGTCTCATATGATCGTAATCAATATTAAACCGGCATCTAGTACCTTTACCTTGTCCATCTCTAATCTTTAATACCTTTAACCAGTATTCTCTATTTGCATGCATCATAGAATCTTGAATAAGTGCATACATAACATCAGCAGTATGCGCAAGACCAGCAGATTCAGCAATGTTTTCCATTCTTACTTCAGTGGCATCCCATGCACCACGGTTAATCTGTGTGGCTGAAATTACTAACATATCTCTCTTAACAGCTAATGCTCTGAGATCTTCAGCAATTTGTTTTATTTTCATATAAGTATTTTCAGTATTAGGATTTCTATAATTTGCAAGAATGTTAATATAATCAACAACTAATACATTTACCTTATGATCTTGTGCTTCTTCTAAATCTTTTAAATATGATTCTATATCTAAAACAGTACCTTGTGAAGTTGGCATTTCTTTTACAAAAAGTTTACCTGGTGGTAATAAGCCCCTGGATATTTTTTCTAAACGCCTTTTCATATAATCTCTATTGCCAGTTTTTTCATCATACTGTGGCATTGGAATTTGTAGTAGATTAGAACCTATTCTTTTTAATACCTTTTGTGCCGACATCTCAGCCGTTATGAAAACTACATTATGGCCCATCCTAACAAAATTAGCAGCATCATTTGCTAACCATATAGATTTACCAATATTTTGTTCTCCGGCATAAACAATCAAAGATTTTGTATCATACCCTCCACCTGAAACATTATCAACGAAAGACCAACCTGTTTCTATTTTCTTTGATGTTCTCTGTACGTGGTCTTCTGGTTTAAAAAAGTCTAATCCAATATCAGTATCAAAGTTTAAGGATCCCTCTGTTGAGATCATACCGATTGCTCGTGTTACTACATCCTCAACATTTTCTGGTGATACATCTTGAGTCTTTACATATTCAATAGTTCTTACTAATTGTTTATCAAAGTGTTTCCATTTAATCCATGATTCACCAGTTCTCTTTAACCAATCTTGATCATATTCATTAATGTTAATATCATAAATGCTAGAAACTATACTGTCAGGGATATCAGTAGGATCATCTTTAATAAGAGCCTTCATCTGTTCTCTTGATGGGCTTTCACCAAAATCAATATAAAACTTTTTAGATAATTTTGCTATATGATCCAGATCACTATTTGTAAAAAAGCCTGGCCCAGTACTTTTTAGATAATGTTGTTTCTTAAGAAAATAATTAAAGAATATTTTTTCGTGGTCTGTACTTGAGTTCATCTTGTTTATTTTTATATAGCAAAAACTATATTTAGTTTACTCGTAAGGGTTTGTGATAACTTCATATGTCGTATAAGCAGAATTAGATAATGATACTTTAATTATCTTATCGTTTCTAAGTTGCATAATTATAGCATTAGCCTTTTCTTCATCTAGGCTATACTTTTTCTTTAAGGATATATTAGTAAATTTAATCTCCTTTGCAACCTTTCCACAATAATCTCGTATCAGTTCATATATAATATCCTCAGCATCTGGATAGTTGGGTAATGTTGTATGATTTCCTAATACGTGCTTTACTTTAAGTTTTGCAGTATTAAGATTTTTCGGTAACATCGGCTTCTAGCATTTCGGTTAAATTTTCAACATCAAGTTCATCACCATACTTAAACTTAGCAGCAACGATTGGCTCTAATGCTTTTAGTACATCATCGGTCATTACTTGTGGTGTAAATAATTGATTAAGGTCTACGGCATCGTTTAAATGTTTAACACAAATCTTACGAGCAGTTGCAGCAGGTTGAAAATACCAAGTAACTTCTTTTTTATCTTTTGTAAAAGAATGTTCTCTACACTCAGCCTTACCTATATCGGTTAATTTACTGAATGCGTTTTCATTAATAAATCTTCCTCTTTCAACTCCGCATGTATCCCAGCTAATATATTCTTCTAAACCAATATAAGGATTCATACCTTTATTAAAAGAAATATGGAATTTAATGTTTGTTGGTTTTGCAAATCTATTTTTATTTGGTTTAGCGGTTACAATAATTCCAGTCTGTTCTATACCTTCTTTAAGTTTAGCTTTACCTAAGAATAAAATAATAGAAGCTGCATATTCTGGACCAGTTCCACCACCACCTACTTGCCTTGAAAATAAATCTTGAGTTTGGTAAGTATGATTTGTAAATAAGAATGGAATTTTACAGATACCGAATTGCGTCATAATAATTCTAAAGGTAGATTTTAAAAGTTTAGCTCTTGTCATATCAGCTTTACTACTTCCAGTCTTTGCATCATCAATTTCTTTTTGGGTTGCAAGGTTACCGGCAGAATCTAAAACTACCATAATCTTTGGTAATGTAATTCCCTTTGCCTTTTGTTCAATTAAAACATCGGTAATAGCAGTTACTGAACTTCTGAATTCTTGGACAGTATTACAAGGTTCGTATCGGAATGTCTTAGGATCAATTCCAAATTTTTCAACTAGTGTTTTATCTACAGCATTTTCAGAATCATAAAATACAATACTATAACCTTGTGCCTGTGCTTGTTTAATTGCATTAAGAATAAGATAAGTTTTACCGGTACCTGACGGCCCTGCTAATGCGACAGCTCGGTTATTAGGATAACCACCAAACAGAGAACCTGTTAAGCATGCATTAAGATGCCAATTACCAGTTGGTATATAATGATCTATTTCTGAAATAGTTGATTTATCTAATGTCTCTCCGTAGGTGGAGTGTTTTGACATTTCTTTATTTAAATCTGCGAATGAAAATTCTTTTGCCATATTTTGTTTTATTTTATTATTATATAGAAGATATAAGGTTTGTTTAATTATTCTTTTTTATGTTCCACTTATCTGCATGGTGCTTAACCCAAGGATAATCTATGCCGTCATTGACTGCCTGTTGTAATACTTTTTTCTTTTCTTCATACTTGCCATCAAAGCTAGAAAATAGAATTCTTTGCAATTGTAATTCACTTTCATCATATCCTAAACTAGGAGATACTTTAAAACCTTTCTTGGTACATTGGCAACCCATACTTGCAAAGCTATAAGCTTTATTTGGTTGATTTCTCCATGAGTACCATCTTGATAATGCCAAGTAAGCTTCTGGTCTATCTTTATCTAATTCAATTGCTTTTAGGTACATGAGTTCTTCAGCATTATCTCTACGCTTCATTGCAGATAAACACCCAGCTAACATATACACTGATTGATAAATTAGATTTTCATCATCTGAATATTCAGCACATCTTGAATAAAAACCTAATGCAGAAGCATATTGACCTTTACCAAAATACCATTCAGCCATGTCAAATGCAAGCTGTCCATTATGAGGGTCTTTAATAAATCTAGTAATAACTGTATCTTCATGATTATCTTTGCCAATCTCAGATTGTACGATCTCATCTTCAATTAAAAAATCAAATACTGATGTTGGTAATTTTAATAAGAATGAAGTATGGTCCTGGAAACCGAATGGGATTAAAAAGTTATCACCATCTAATGCCAAGCCGCATGTAAATTCAATTTGACCTGTCATAAAATTAAATGTTTCACTAGTCTTAATTAAATTCCAATCCTTATCCCAGCATAATATTCTATGATGATAAACTGCATCCTTTTTTTCATCTATGTCATACCATAAATCACATTCATGGATTATAGCAACCCACATATCTTTATACTTAATTACATTAGATGATCCTCTTATATCTCTAGGAGGTTTAAAGTTTGGTTGATTAACTAAAGCAATCTGTTTAACTGAACCGTCATCAGGATTTACTTTAACTATTTCTGTTGGTACACACCATTTAACATAATGATAAGGCATATCATTAATAGGCATCCAATTCTTTTCACAGTAACTGCCACCTTCTGCATGAGTTCTACCATCAGGCGTTGATAGTCGCTGTCTTTCAGTTTCTTCCCAATCACAACATCCACGTTTTTCAATAGTAGAGAGTTCCATGCGACCTTCACCATTAGGTGTAGTATCTCTACGTACACCAGTTTGGTATAGAATGTTATCCCAATGCGCTAGCCTAACATCTTCATGTCCAACGAATTCCCATATAGGTTTAACGTCTAATTTACTTGTATTTGTTTTTGTCCACTTTTTAAGTTTTAAGTTATCAGGATCTATCTCACACATGTAATTCATGGTAGTTAATGTAATATCATCCTCAGGATTAAAATAAACAAGCGGTCCCCACGGAGAATGAAACTTCTGATTATTCTCAGAATGAAATAGCGCATAAGCAACTCTTCTAATATTCATTAACCACTCACCGTTAACTTTAAGTATAGTACCGTTGGTTAAGCCATCACCGCCAGTTTCATGAGTTGGTATAATAAGCTGACTAATATCACCACCAGCTTGAAGTGCTAATTTACAGATATTTTTTATACCAGTTTGTTCATTTAGATTTTTTAATCTCTTTTCCATTGTTTTATTATTTTTTTAAAATAAGCTTGTTGTATAAATCAGATTTCTATTAAAGGATTTAAAACCCATAGCGGTTACTACACGATTAATAGGATCTAATATAGTTTTTTCAAATTGCCTATCATAATCAATCTTAGGGGCAAATTCATAAGGATAATCACCAGGGGCAAATGCAAACACGTCACATGAGTTATCAGTAGAAAAATACATTTTACATTTTTCGCCATTTCCTAAAGGTTGATATTTTCCTTTAAGGCCAGAATTATTTAAAAGGTAATTATGATAACCTGCAGATCTTACGCCGATTGGGCATTTTGATGCAATCTCAAATTGTTCATAATCATTTACAATGTACTTTTGATAATTATTAACCTTTCTTGAAAAACAAATTTGGTCAACATTTGCTAATCTAAATTGCCTTTTTATATCTTTAAGTAATGCAGCAAAGGCTCCCATATCTAATTCACTAACCGAAAATATATATGTTAGCAATTCTTTTAGTTTTTCTCTAGCAAAAATTGGAGTGGATGACTGAATGATTTCAAATCCTTTTGAACTAATTTTAGAAAGATCGTCATAATGAATATCCGGATCCTTCCAAACAATATTCTGCATGTATTTTTTCTTAGCCAACCATATTGCGTTCTTAGCAATACTTTCTAATTCAAATGATAAAAAGTTTTCTGCATTATTATTATCAGCATAAACTTGTAGAATTTTTTCTATATAAGCTTTAAGCCTTACTTCATATAACTTTAAAATGAATTCTTTTTCATCGCCTTTCCACCCTTCAGATTTTTTAATCAGTTCCTCAAACTTTACATATACCGAATCTGTATCAATATAAATACCAACAGGTTTTTCAATTTTACCAGTTACGGTTATTCCCATAGCCTGATGAGCAGCAGTATCTTTATGCCAATATTCTTTAAAATATTTGTTAACTAAGTTTTCGGTATAAAGAATTGCATCTTTACCTTGGAGTGTAATAGTTTCTGCAATATCAACGTTAAAGAAGTAAAAGTAAGGATTACCAAATGCGCCATAAATAGAGTTAAGCATTAATTTTACAGCTTGTTCATAATTGTAAAATTTAGAAGCTTCCTCGTTAATTTTTTGTAATTCCTCTGTCATTTTTTATTTTTATATAGTAAAGTTTATACTTAGTTTAAACATTATTTTCATGCCATCTTTCTCCATACTGTTCATACTGCTGGTCGTATGGATAATTACTCCAATTATTTTTTGGGCATGATAGATCAATGCCGGTTCTAGGAAAGGATTTAAAAATCTTAGGTGTTAAATCAGTACTTATGTTTACTGCTTCATCATGGTTAGGAGCACCATCATGTACATATTCTTTAGGGTTAGATAAAAACATGTTTACCTTTGGGCTAAATTTAGCTATATAGTTTAATCCTATCCTTGCCTCAGTTCTTATTAACGGCATACTATAATTTTCTTCTGGTGGCTGCTCATAAAATATCCATGATAAATTATTGTTCATTACAACTTCAGAAGGTAAGCGGTTCGGATCAGTTAAAATCCAATTAGCGCCTTTCTTTTTAATAACATCAACTATGTCATCATCGCGATTATCTAACCTTTGGTAAATATCATAATTATCTAAAGGTAAACTAAATAAATCAATTAAGTCATTTTTATTTCCCCAAAAAATATGATCTCTAGGATGAAAAGGTAAGTGTAAAAAATTACCTGCCACACATATTCTATTATAAGGTTTAGATGTATCACCTGTAAAAGAAAGTTTTCTTTCAGAGTTTTGATTATAAAAGTCATACATTGTCTTCATAGAATCTAATGTATACTTTTGATCATTTCTCATTTTTACAATGAACTTAGTAGATGTTGCTTTTATACCTGCTAAAGAAGATACTATTTGTAAATTTTCATTACCACTACCGATAGGTTTAACTTTATCGGTAGTGATGAATTTTATGTTCTTATGTAATAGTCTTTCTTTAGTATCAGACGTGTGATGAGAAATAATTATATTATTGACAAAAGCTAATGCTAAATAATGTAATGCGATTTCATTAACAAAATCATTATTATAAGGTCCCTGTAATACAATGTCAATTTTTTCCATCAACGACGTAGTATTAATCCTCGTCTGTTATAGCAACAGCAACAGTTAAGTGTGTATTAGTATCAAGAGATTTGAATACTACTTTATTTTCACAAACACTTACCTTGTAATTTTCTTTGTCTAATAGATTAATATACTTTTTGTATATCACAACCTTAGCACCTTTTTCTACATTTGAATCATAAGAGTGACATAATGTAGCATCATAAGAAGTACCTTTAATATTGATTCCTTTCTCTCCAATATAAAGAGTAAAGATATCCTCATCTTTATCAAGGTTAAATAATGATTTCATTTTATCTACATGTGTTGTGAGTAAATCAAAATCAAACATTTTAGATTCAACACCAAATGCTCTATCAGTTTCTTCTTTACTCATTTCCATAAAAGAAAGAGAAGGATCAGTACATGCTAAATTAATTTGAAGATCTTCATTTTCTAAAATAAAATCACTTGCCATTAATTCTCCATCATACTCGGTATATTTAATACGACCCTGTACGTCTCCGTTAAAATGACTTAATGCATCAATAACTTTAGTACCGTTGTAAAAACTAACTTTTACTGGTTCTTTAATATCAGCATCAAATATATCAGAGGTTGGTGTGTTAACCAATTTTACGGCATCTCTCTCAGGAAAATAGACAGAAGATACAGTACCTTCTTTAGCGATTTTCATAAAAATGAATTTGTCAATTGGAAGTAATTTGCGAACGAATGAACTTAATTCATAACCGTCAATTTTGTTGATTTTTGTTTCCATTTAAAATATTATTTGTTTATTATTATATTGATTATTGTTACTTAGTTTAAGCTAAAACACTGAATTTGTTTTTAAATCTGATTTTAAATTAAATCCGGTTTTCTGTACACTTTTAAAAGGTGGAGGTGTCCATGATTTGTCATATAGGATACCTTTTAGTTCGTACTTAGCTTCATATACAAATCCATACCTCCATTCTAACCCAGGCAAAAAATCATTTAACCATAAAGGTTTTTTAGTTCCTATTGCATAATGAATAATTGATGGTACAACTACTTTAAGGTATTTGTCAGGTGGCGTACCAGCTTTCATCATCTTATCTCTATTTTGCATTAGCCTCAAATCTTTACTTTCTGTAAATTTAACCTTTCTCCCTTCTGATAAATACCTATGAATATTAAAATGATGGAATCTTTGTTCTACAGTCCAGCTGGTATATCCTGTAAAATTAAAATACTGATGATGAATAAAAGAGTGCTTCATAAACCTTTCAAAGTAATATTCTAATTTAGGATCTTCTCCATAAATTATATTACCTGCATTTATTGAAAGAGCATTCATTTCATCCAAAGTAAAATCTGATTCAAAGATTTCATTAAAAGCAGCCATTACTTCATGCTTATCTTTATTTCTAATATAGAATAAATTTTCTTTTTTAATACCGAACTCTTCATACTCATCCCACATATAGCTGATGTCATTTAAAATGAATACATCATCATCTGATACAAGAGTTCGCTTAACTCCAAATTTTTCCTTTAGATATATGGGCATTAAGATTTTAAATAAACAACCGTGGCTTAACAAGAAGTCTTTTGCCTTACCTTCATATCCATGTTTTTCTATATAGTAATCATATAGGTCATTTAAAATAATAATTTTTGCATTTTTAAAAATATCTAAATCATGCTCTTTAAAAATACCTTGTAGTTTATCCAAATCTATTTTGCTATCATCTACAAATAGGTAAATATCAAACTTTTCTTTTATACCTTTAGGATAATAGCTACATAAGATGTTTGTAAATTCAAGGCTTGATATTCCTATCGCTAACGCATTATCTTTCATAGTTTTTATAATTAAATTATACTTGTTACTTTATACTTCTTTTTAGGCTCAGCTCCAATTTCAGTAGAGTCAATAATTTTATGGTTTGTATTATCTTGCTTCAGAAAAGTATAATTGGTCATCTTAGCTTCACCATTACAAAATTTCTTTACTTCATCAGCCATATCCATTGCAGTAGTTACTGGTACATTTTGAGCGATATGATTTACTTGCTTTGCATTTTCAATACCAAAGTCTAGAGGTAAGCCCATTAAATGCAACATCTCTCTTACATTAAGATATCTATTTTCTATAGGATGAACACCATTAAACATATTTCTACCAATAAGAGCAGAAAATGAATCATGAAAGAAGTGTGGAGATGCATCCCAATAACCTAATCCTTGACTAGTTTTATATTCTTGATGCTCTAACATATCAATGAAAGTCTTTGTAGATTTTTTATTTGAAAATCCTCTTTTAGGATAATGTTTTTCTAACCACTTAATACAGTCAGGTATTAATTCATTTTTTTCTAAATATTGAGCAATGGTACCTTTCTTAAATTTAGCAGCAAATTCAGAGTGTGTTAAACCTTCTTTTTCTAAAACATATTCATAAGGTTTAAAATGATCTGTAACCTTTCCTTCAACCATAAACATATCTTGGTGGGTAGCATCTTCTGGTATTTCATTCAGATAATCAATAAGATTTTTCTTTTCTCTAAACTTCCAACTTAACATAGGAACTGTTGGGGTATTCCAAAAGAAATAAAAGGTTCTCATTCTTCTCTGTGGTATTCCGTGTAATTCAGTATTAGTTTTAATTAAAGAAAAACTATATCCGTATTTTTCACCTATAGACTTTAGCCTATCAACAACACCTTCTCCCATTTTAGTAAAAAGACCAGGTGCATTTTCGCCCCAAAGAACTTTAGGCTTTACATTTTCTAAAATATACTCTGATGAATTATACATCCATTGGTTCTGTGTGGCACCAGATCCTCGAGATGCAGCACTACCCTTTGCAGAATTTAACTGTGACAAACCTGCACATGGGCAAACCGAATTTACGTAATCTACTTCCTGAAAGGTTTTCTTAGGTATATCTAAATCTTCATGATCCAATCTGTACATAGGTACTTCCGGCCAATATTTTTCGATATGACTTTCATTAGCAGCAAATGCATCATAGCTTAAATGAAATGCCGGTTCATTACCTGCAGATTTTTTACATCCTATAGCACTACCACCAATCAGTGGAATTATAGTACCCCATTTTAATTCTTTTTCCATATTAAATTTTTACTTTTTCAATTTCTAAATTTTCCATAAATGTTAATGGATCAATAGTCCCTTGACTAATTTCTTCTTCAAGGTAAACTATCGTTTCTTTTATTGTATCTCTAATATCTTTTTTAGGTTCCCATCCCATTGACTTAGCTTTAGAGATATCTCCTCTGATATTTAATGCTTCACCTGCAATCGGATCGTAATGATCAAACTCAGGTTCACCTATTCCCATAATATCACCAATCATATTTTTAAGATCCATTAGGTTTGTCATTTTACCAGTACCTAAATTAAATGTTTGGTTTGCAGTGTCTTCATTTTCCATACAAAGAATATGAAACGCGTTAACATCAGATACATCAATATAATCTCTTGCTTTCATATAATCACCAAACACTATAGGATTATGATTACCTTTAATTCTTAGAATAAATCCAGCAAATACAGGAGGAATGGTTCTATTATAATCTTGTAGCGGCCCTGCAACATTAAAGTATCTTAATGCAGTATAATTTAAACCTTTAGTTCTTTGATATGATTCTGCTAATAAAGCAAGGCATGCTTTGGTTGTAGAATAAATTGTAGTAGGATCAGACTGTTCCTCATTAAAACCTTCTTTAGGCATTTCACAATTTTCATATACTGCAGAAGTTTCACTAAAGATAATTCTTTTTACATTTGCCTTTACACAGCCGTTCATTACATTAATACTTCCTAAGATATTATTATCCACAGCTTCATACGGATCTTCATGGCAATCATAAATAGAAACCAAACCTGCAAAGTGATAAACATAATCAGGAGAAAATTCTTGAATTATATTTTCTACATATTGATTTCTAATATCTACTTTATGAAAATTTTCAATTTGATCATGGACTTTAGGTATATAAGTACCATGTTCCATGTTATCAATTACAGCAATACATTTGGGGTTGTGCCCTCTATTTAATAAATCGTTAATAAAATTTGTACCAACGAACCCAGCACCACCAGTGACTAGGATTTTTGTTTCGGAATTATACATCTATTGTTTCAGTTTTTGTTATATGTTCATAAGATTCCCAGATCTTGTTATCTACATGCTCCCCAGTATAATAAGAATCCTTAAGATACTTTTCTTGTAGGTTATAAAATAATTTCTTATAATGCTCTGGGTTTGCATTTAAGAATTCAATTTTCTTTTTTAAATCTTCTGCTGATTTACATCTAATGAAATGACCTTCAGGGAAGACGTTAAAGTCAGTGTCGTAAGACGGATGTAAGAATGGTATAATACCATAGTGTAGCATTTCAGCATACTTAGATGTTACCATACCTTCTTTAATAGGTACACAGAATGTATATTTAGTACCAAGTAATTCGTCGGTCATTGTTTCAATTCTAGTTTCTCCTTTAAACCATTTAGGATACTTTTCCTTAATCTCATCATCCCATTTTCCATAGATATCAGTTTCTATTTCTTGATCAACAATATATTCTTTTACCGGATCCCAGCGATCCATTCCACCTGAACCTTTACCTTGATTCTGTAGCATCATAAATGAATCAGTCTTCTTCATTTTAAATAATTCATCAGTATCATATCTTTTCTTATCTAATAAGAATACTGTTTCAATACCTGAATATTCATATGTTGATGTGATAGTCTTAACATCTCGTAGAGGTGGATTACAGAAATACTCTTCTTCTTTGGTAAATGTATTTTGCGCTAAGTAATAAGTTGGTCTATTATTAATTCCCCAATCTTTACATGCAAGTATGTAACGGTTATCAACAAGTAAACCAACAATAGGAACTTTCTTTTCTAACTCATTCATTGATTTAATAATAGGTGCTGCATAATACTTAAAGAAGTCTAATGATTTAACCTGACCAGTACCATCCTTCTTGTTAATATACTCTGGAATATTAACAGTACTTGTTGGACCAGTATAAAAGAAAATAAAATCTAAATCTAAACCTTGAATAATTTCAACCGTTTCATCAGTAGACTTTCTCTCTTTCATAGTAGAATGAAATTCCTTAATATTATTAGGTACTATTGGATCATCAGTAGGAGGTGGGCCAAACAAGGAAGCTACTTTAGGTTTTTGTTTTGCTCTAAACTTACCTAAATCATTTGGGCTTAATAGCCAATATTCAATATTAGGATTTCGGTTTGCAATTGAACAAATTAATTGCTTAGGTTCACAATCTCCACCGATTGCACTCCAACTGTTTTCGTTAAACTTTATGGCTTTACCTAATTTAAAAAAACCAATCTTTTTTACATTCTCTTTCATATTAACAATTTTGAATAATATCTTCTATTACTTGTTTATCTTGTTCGTATGTTAAATCATACCAACATATATTTAATTCTTCAAATTTTAAATTATCCATCGAGTTTATAAGATGAGTAATTTCATATTCATTTCTATTTGATAATTTAATACTGCTTAAGTTATCAAAAGCTTCTTTACCAAATATCATATATCCGCAAAAATATCTACCGCTTACTACACCGTGCGGTTTTTCAATAACTACATCTTCTAAGATAGTAGCAAGTTGTAAATTTCTTGCTCTAGTTTCATAATCTTTATAAGTAACAACAGTATTACTCGGATCATGGTATTCTAAACCAATATTACCTTGATAATAATTGTCACCAAAGAGACATAAGAAAGGTTCATAAAATTTACCTTCCCATGCTTTAATTGCAGCTCCCGGTCCATATTCATCATCTTTTTGGAATTCATAACAAATGTTTATCTTTTCTTTATACTTAGATAAGCTTTCAATAATAGGATGAGATAACTTTGTATTCCTATTCTTAAAAAAGAAGTCAGATTTGCTTATAGTAACATATGCATCCTCTATTCCATTCTCAATACAGAATTCAATACAGTACTGAATTGTTGATTTTCCTAAAATTGGATCTATAAGTTTATTTGATCCATACCTAGTAGACCTTCCGGCTGCTAAGATTATTGCTTTTCTTACTCTGCTCATTTGCTATATTTAATTTCTAATTCGTCAAATAATTCATGGCCTTTTTTGAGGAACATACCAGCTAATTCATATCTTTCATTTAATTCAAAGAAAGGCACTGCACCTAATAAGTGGACCGCTAAAAAGAATTTTAATTGATATTCATCATACCATTCATACATTATGTTTTCTGCTTCTCTACAGAACTTAAGGTATTTGGAATTCCTTTCATTGTATATATGGGCCTCATATTTCATTACAAAGGATTGCATCAGTTTTCCATAATCATAATAATTCTGTTCTTCAGTACCTCGTGGGTCAATAAAAATAAAATCATTATCATATAAGATATTACTTACCGTTAAATCTCCATGTACAAATCCCCAACCGGATGATGCATTTAATTCACCTTCATATTTATACCCAGTCCTACCTTCTAATTTATCTAAATAAGATCTTACATCTACATCAGCACCATAACCATCAAAGTCATTTACTATATGAATAAGATCGTCTAATTGATCAATTGATTTAACCAAAGGCTGTTCACAGATTTTATCATACCAAGTGGGATGTTTTTTCATTTCAAATGAGGTATCTGAAATAGGCTTAATCTTTATAAAATTAGGATGAGTACAATTTTGTAACCAATCCATTTGTTGTTTAAACTTTATAGGATAAACACCTGCTTCTTTGATAACTTTGTTATCCTGGAGATATACTCTGTCTCCACTATTTCCTACTAAAACTTTACCAGTATGCATTTCATTTTGTTTTTAAGTGCGAATGTTGAATCTACTTCTGAATCACCAACCATTAAAAAATCAGTTGGTTCATATTCAGGAAATGTTTTAAATATTAAATCTGCCATATCAGAATGTGGCTTTTTGTTTAAAACATTATCTCTTGTTACAATTAGATCAAATAAATTATGATTAATATTATGATAAGCCATAATTCTATCTACATTTTCTCTAGAAGAATTAGATGCTATAATAACCTTATCAAATTGAGAATTTTTAATTACCCATAATAGTAATTGATTAACTTTTGTTTTATAAAGATTTTTAGAAAATATTTCTCTTTTATAATCTTGTGCTAATTCAGATTCCTTTTCTGATAATTGATACTTTTTTAATAGAACATCCATTCCATAATTAATATCCGCCATTATAGTACTTAGCGGTATATCTCGGTTTAAGACTCTTTCTAGTGCATGTCTCCATGAATCTGCGTGGGTTTCTATAGTAGAAACTAAAGTATCGTCAAAATCTAATATTAAGCACCTTTCCATATAAATCTGTTTGATTTATTATTATATAGAAGTTTTTAAAAAAGTTTCAAGTATAACAGGACATTATACAAACAAAAAGGACTACCTAGTTAAAGATAGTCCTTTTAAATAGAAGTTATGTAAAATTACATATTGTTCTTTGTCTCTTGGACGTGTAGTCTTACTTCTTGTGCTAAATTTTTAACATCTTGCATTGCTTTTCTAATTCTAACAGCTGCAGCCTTGTTTCCCTTCACATAGAATTTATCTACGTCTTCTCCTACTGATTCAATAAGAGCTTTGATTTCTTCAAATTTTTCCATAATAGTTATTTTTTATTGTTTTAATATATATTCACTTAAAATTTACCTTTTCTGTTTCTGTGATATACAGTCATCTTAGGTATAAACATGTATTTATGTTCTTTGTCTTTTATTGCTTTCATCATTCGTTGAAATAAGTCAACATCACCAGCAATAGTTTTCTTTTGTTTTGGTTCACTTCCTTTTTGTGCTGATGCATCTCGGTATTTAAATTTACCTATTAGCTTAGGACACCATGAAACGGAACTAGCAGCGGTTTGACCAGTTGCATAACCTTTATTATTAACATCTAATTCAGGAGTCGCATCAGGCATCATCATATAACCACCAGAAGAATTAGTAGCATCTATCTTTTTCTTACCTTGCGTAAATACAAATCCTAGGTTAGGAAATTGTGAATATGCTTTTGCTAAAAGCTCTAAATGATTAGGTGCCCATTTGTCATCATGATCTAATCTTGTAACATAATCAAAACCTGCAGATGCTGCCATATCTAATCCTTTATTAACTGCTTTAATTCCTCCGGTTAATCTCTTTTCTTCTGAAGATATATTAGATTCTCTTTCACCAGGTTTAGGTAAATTAAAATATTCATATTGACCAGGCTTAAACATAGAAGATAGTAAATCTTTTAATTCTTGATCTTCTTCATACTTATCACCGACTATAAATAATTTCCAATTTTTAAATTTTTGATTTTTAATAGATCCTAAAGAATCCTTGAGAACATCAACCGAAGACATATGATTTGCTCTTGTCTTATGTACACCTGCATCACTCTTAATTTTATAAGTTGGCATAACTACAGCAAATTTTATATCATTGTTAATCTTGCTAGAGAGATTCTTTTCATTTAAGATTTCAAAGTTTTTATCATCAATAAAAGATTCTAGTAATAAGTAAGTATCATATGACTGTAACATATTGGTTTTCTAATTTTATTATATATTCATTAAATGATATGATATGATAATATTAATTTCTTAGTGTCTCTTATTGAATTAAACATTAAAACATCAATAATTGATAGATGAGATACGAAAGGTTTACCGAATTGGTTGTATGATTTTATTTTATGATCATTAAAAAATAAATTAACATTCTTTGATTTAAAAGTTTCCTTATCATACATATCATTTATTACATTTACATAATTAGAAAAACCTAATGTTTTTGTTATAGATGCTAACCTTTCGCATTTTTCTTGACCTTGAGAACCAGGATCAGCCTTTGATGTCCTATCATAATTAATCTCTAAGTTTAAATATTTACATACTGCAACTAAAGAAGATATAGCCATTTCATCAATATGAGTATACTTGCCTAATATGACTTTTTCAATAATTGGAAAAACTTCTTTAAAGTATGGTGCCTTTTTATACGCACTTTCAATACTCTTTATGATTTTTAACCTGCTTTCATTTTCAGATATTTCTATTTGATTTATCTTTTTATTCTGTGATGGTTTGTTTAAAGGAATGGTAAATAAATGATCCTTACCGTTTATAAGAATTCTTTGCCTATGAATCCATCCTCTTTTAATAAAGTTAACATCATCATAAAATAAAATTTTATCAGATGAATTAATTAAACTAAAGTAACCTACATAAGGAAAGATATAAGGTTGCATTATAGCTAACTTCTTACACCTCCTCATTATTATTTGATCACCACGAAAATCAATAGTTTCAAATTTTAATAACCTATATAAATTGTAAGCAGGGTTATCTTTATGAACTTCTAAGTCTATAGGTAATTCGGTAGAATTTACAATATCTTTAATAATTTTTTTTGAAAGACCTTTACCTCTATAATCAGGGTGAGTCCAAACCATTGTAATAAAATAACTTTCTTTGTTTTTGTAATAAGCTACATAGGAAATTACTTCACCTTCTTTATTTGTAGTATATTCAACGTGCCCTTTAGATATAACCTTCTTAGACCATTCAACTAAATCTTCAATATGAAAATAAACATTATTCTCAGATTTAAGACTTTCTGATAATATGTTTACTAAATTCATATATTTGTAATATTAGATATTAACCAATCTAATTCTACTTGACTCCCTGCATCTGATATTGCATTGTCTGGATCTGGGTGAGTTTCAATAAATGAACCATCATATTCAAAAATCTTTGCAGCTTGTGAATACTGTTTTGCTAACTTACGACTACCTCCAGTTATACCTTCACCTGCCATTTGTGTTGAGTGGGTGCAATCCAAAATAACTTTATCTGCAAATTCTTTCATTACATCAACTCCTCTAAAATCTACAATAAGTCTATCATATCCGAAATTAGATCCTCTTTCAGTTACCCATACTTCACAGGTTGGGTCTACTTCTTTAATCTTGGTAACTGCATGCTCCATTGCTTCAGCCGATAACCATTGACCTTTTTTAATATTAATAACATTAAAGTTTTTTGCACATGCTACTAAAAGATCAGTTTGTCGGCATAAGAATGCAGGTATTTGAATAACATCAACTACTTCTGATAAAGGTAGTGCTTGGCTAGTTTCATGAATATCTGTTACAATTCTAATGTTAGGATAATGATGCTTAACGGTTCTCATGATTTCCATTCCTTCCTCTAAACCAGGACCTCTATCAGAATGTATAGAAGTTCTGTTTGCTTTATCAAAAGAACCTTTTAAGTACCAATTTTTATCTCCCATGTAAGCATCTAATGCTTTAGCTACAGTTAAGAAGTTTTCCTCGTTTTCAATACTACAAGGACCGAGTATATAAGTATAGTCTTTCATAATTTAATTTTTTATCCGTCACAGCTAATACAGTCTTCCATTGCCTTTTGTGCAATGTCACCTCTTAATACAGATTCGGTTCTCATATAGTACAAAGTTTTAATTCCTTGCTTCCATGCCTCTAAATGAACTTGGTTAATCCATTTAGGAGTAGCTTCTTTAGGAAATGCAAGATTTAAAGATACTGCTTGGTCTACGTACTGTTGTCTAACACCTGCTTGCTTTACCAATTCTAATTGATTAATTTCTTTAAAGGTTTTAAATACATCTTTAAATGGAACACCTTCTTGGTATTGCGGTACATCTTTACATTTCATTAAAATACCTTTTAAGAAACACCAATCATCTAAGAATTTTAATCCTTGTACAGATCCACCATCAGCCATAATTTTATCCCATACCTTTTTGTTATCATGACCAATTTTATCAAGGTATCCTTCTAATTGTCTGTTCTTTCTAATAAAGGTTCCTTTAGCGGATTGATCGGTCCATATATTTGCTGGTACTGGTTCAATTCCTGCAGATATTCCACCTGCTAATTTTGAATTGGAAACTGTTGGTGCGACTGCTCTTAAATGAGTATTTCTAAAACCAGTATCTCTACACCATAAAGGTTCTCCGTATTCCTCAGCAAGATCTCGGCTTGCCTTTTCACTTTCTATTTTAATTTGAGAAAATATATTGCGAGTTTCATATTGTGCTTCTAATCCTTCAAACGCGATTCCTCTTTGTTGTAAATACGTATGCCATCCTAATACACCTAAACCTACTGCTCTACCTTTTTCTGCAGTTCTTACAGAATTTTCAAAACCCTTTCTGAATTTAGCTTTTTGTATAAATTCTTCAAGTACGCCATCTAGGAACCAAGTGGCATCATAAATAAGATTTGTATTTTTCCACTCATCATATTTAGAAAGATTAAGAGAACTTAAGCAACATACAAAAGAATGATTTTCATCGGTATGTAAAACGATCTCAGAACAAATATTAGTCATAAATACCTTTAAGCCATTTTTCTTATATGCTTCAGGATTTTGTTTGTTAACATTTCCTCTATACATAATATATGGCTGCCCAGTTTGCCTACGCTTTCTCTGTACTGCACTATATCTTTTTCTAGATTCAGCATCACCTTCTAAAACGTTTCTCATAAACTTATCAGAGATAACGACACATTGATTTGTATTTAAACATTGTCTATTAATATCACCTTTAGGTTCTCTAATTTCTAACCATTCCCAAAAGTCGCCATGTTCAATACTTAAGTTAGTACTCGCAGCACCTCTTCGCACTGCACCTTGGTTAGTAGCAAGAATAGTAGAATCATTAATTTTAATAAAAGGTACTACACCATCACTTGTCCCATTATCTGTTATATCTGTACCTGCTGGTCTAATCTGATTATGACCGATTCCTACACCACCACCATGCTTAGCTAATAACATTAACTCTAGGTTCTTTTGCCCTATATCGTTTATTGAATCCGCTACATCTATACCAAAACAGCTTATAGGTAAACCTCTTTCAGTTCCAGTATTACTTAATACAGGTGAGGCTAGATTTAACCATCCTTTCCAAATGTACTTCATAAACTTATCTGCCATTTCTGGTTTCTTAAGCCTATTAGCCACAGTTGTTGCTACTCTCCAGTATGCGTCCTTTGGAGTTTCTCCTGGTAAACAATACCCTCTTGATATTGTATTTAGGTAAACATCAGTATGACCCCATTCTGGATAATCAACACCACGTTCCCAACCTAATTCTTTTTCTATTTGATCTGCTGTCATTTCTTTTTGTTTTTAATTATTACCAAATATCGTCCCAATCATCACCTTCACCTGCTTTAGCATAATCAGTTGGTCTGATTGCAAAAAAGTCAGTATGCGTATGCCCACCTGTTAAATGATAAAACCAATCTAGCGTATCAGCAGATTTTTCATCATATTCAAATATTGGATCTAATCCTAGTTCTTGTAATTTTTCGTTTGTTCTTCTGTAAATAAAATTCTTTAAATCATATGCTTTAAGATTTTCAATATCTCCTTGTTCAAATATCTTATCAATATAATCATGCTCCATGCCTACAATTAATTTTGCAGCTTCATAAACAGATTCTTTAACATCTTCTCTTAGAGATTCATCCTCAGAACACATGTGATTAAATAATCTACAACCCATTTTAGAATGTAATGATTCATCTCTTACAGACCATTTCATTTGCTGACCGATACCTTTTAATAAGTTTCTCATCTGAAAAGAATAAAGAACAGCAAAGGAACTATATAAACTTACACCTTCAGCAAATGCAGAAAATATTGCAAGACTCCTAGCAACTTCCTTTCGTGCGTCTTTACTTTCTAATAAATCTTTATCAGTATATTCAGCTTTAGTTGACATTAAGAAGTCAAATTTATTAGCCATAGAAGGTTCATGTAAAAATGCAGTGTAATCTTCAAGACCTAATGTTTCATTTAAATAACTATAAGCAACTGCATGGATAGTTTCTTGTGAACCGAACATCATTGCCATTTGTCTTATCTCATGCTTAGGAAACCATTTAGTAACCATTCCTGTCCAATAATCAGATACTGCACATTCAGTTTGAGCAAATCCTAAAAGAATATTTCCAACTAAGTTTTTTTCATGTGGTTTAATATTTTCATTCCAATCTTTTAAATCACCTTGCATCGAGATTTCTGTGTGAAGCCAAAAGGCCTGTGCTTGTGGTAACCAGCCATCTAAGTAATATTCAGGAAATTCAAAAGGTTTATATTCGATACGCTCAGTAAAAAGTTTGCTCATTGTTAATTTTTCTTTTTGACTAAATATGCAACAGAAGTTGCATAAGTAGTTTAGTTTAGTGTTGTTTATTTATTTAAGTCCTTTTTTAATTCTTGTTCTAAATCATATGCTTTTTGCTGCAATCTAAAGGATTCTGTTTTATATTCTTTTCTTTGTGAATATAGTCTAGTTAATACATCCTTTAATATTGATCTTTCAGTATCATACACAGCACCAGTAACAGATACTATATTATTATCACCTTCTTCTTCCTTTCTTTTTTCTGGGGCAACTTTCTTTTTAAAACTTTCTGGCGAAACATTCATTTGCCTCATTATAGAAGGATATAGAGAAGCAAAATCAAATGCAGCAACAGCATTATGCATACCTGTTATAGGTTCTTTTACAAAGGCACCTTCAAATTGTTCTCGTTTAGATGGTGGTGCTTTAGGATCCTTTGCCATTACAAGATTCCTTGTCAAAAATTCTCTTGCCAAAAGTGCTTCAGTAATTGCAACCGGTGATGCAGCTTTAAAAATACTAATTTGAGTCATATGAGCAATAGTTAATGCAATATCCATTGTCTTAATCTTTTGATGAATAAGATAAACTAATGCAGTATCAATTACATTATAGAAAACATATTTAGGATAATCTTTTTCATACATATCTTGGATAGTACCTTCATATTTAACTTTCTTAATTCCTACAACAGCTTCACCTACGGTATCTAATTTAAAATCTTCTTTAATATCAACAGTCCTATCCCACTTAGCATAAATATCTAAATAATCCATTACACCTACATGGCAAGGAAATTCATCTCTTCCAAAGTTTCTTCCTATTGGTGAAGCAGATCCAATATCAACACCTAATTTTTTACAACGGTTAATAATGTATTGCCAATCAAATTTAATATAATTCCAACCTGTCATCATTGGGAATTTTTGAACGAATGACATCATAAAGGTTGACATCATATCATACTCAGATTTAAAACATTTAAAAGTAAAAGAAAAATCGTCATCTATATCTTTAAAGTGTTCATCAATTTGTTTTTGTATTTTAGTTTGAGTTTGGTTATCTAAATCTTTAGTTGCTAAAACAATACATTGTCTCTCTGGTGTTACTATACAAATTGTTGTTACCGGGTTTGCTGCTTTACTTGGTTCAGGGAATGAATCCGTTACTTCAACTTCAATATCAACAAAATAGGTTCTTGGAAAATGATAACCGAAGATTAATTCTCTATCAGAAAAAGATAGGTTATCCATGTATTCAATAATTCTATATTTGTTTAACCATCGTGACCTTACCTTTTTTACAGATCGGCCATCCCAGTTTTTCATTTTGGAATCTGCTTTAGAATCACCTTCATCACAAACCTCCCAATTGAACATATCTTCTGGTTTAAGATCATAAGTTTTAAATCTAGTTTTACCGTCAAGGTTAAAATAAGATACCCATAATTGTCTGTCTTCTTGTGTAATGTCTAAAAGCATGGTTTGTTTCGTTTAATGTAATAGTTAATATAATGTACTGTAGGAATTTCAAATCCTTGATCTCGTAATTTATGCATAGCCTGGTAAACACCTTCCCATTGTGAATCATCTATAATAATTATACCGCCATCTTTTAAAAGGTTTAATGCTAAATAAAAATCATTGTATGCCATTTCTTCTGTATGACCACCGTCTAAATATACAACATTAAATTGGTTATAATATTTACTTAAGTTTATAGTTCTACTATCTCCAATTAATTGGGTTACATTAGTTCTATTGTTCTTTTTATAAATTTCACCAACGGTATAATTTGAATACCCATTATCTGGTACATCTTCGGTTGGGGTACTATCCCAATCTAAAGTAACTACTCTGTTTGCTACTTTTGCTAATTGATCTGTTGTCCTTCCACGATAAGTTCCAATTTCAAATACATCGTTATCTTTTGCTAAAGTTACGAGTAATGATAATTGCCAAACGTTTCCTGTGTCACCCCATAAAAAGTTATCTAAATTTAATTTTGATGGGTGAATACATTCTCGTCCATACAGTTTTGCAATGTGATGATAATGAGTATTTTTTAAAAACATAAGTTAATAATTATTTTTTTGCCTGTTCCAATTTTCTTCATTCTTACTCAAGTAAAAGTTATAAAATTCTTGTGGTGTAACGCCTATTGCTAACCCAGCATTAAATACAAAATGCATTACATCTATCCATTCCATCTTAAGTTCTTTTAAATCACCTGGGGTTAAATCAGATAATTTTTGTTTTCTAACTTCAGGGTTTGTAGCCTTCCAAGGTTTCCATGCAGCATTACCTTCACCGTCTTCTATTCCGCCGACTGCGTCCATCATCTCATGTAATTCATCAATGATTGCATGATTAGTAACCATTAGAAAATCTACTACATCACCTATGTTATATTCTGAAAAAGGTTTCTTTCCTTGTTTTTCAAAATACATAGATTGTGTTTCATTTTGTAATGAATAAAGATCTTCTAAAGAATTCTTAGAGTGATCATAGCCGTTTTCTGTAAAGTAGTCTCTTACTTCCAAATCTTTACATTTGTTATCAATGTTTGCCATATAATTTTTGATTTATTTTTATATAGCTAAACTATAAGTTTGTTTACAGATAAGCCGTAGGATTAGGAAGATTACTGTAATGATCCCATAGTGCATCTTCATTCCATTTAGAATCATACCAAAACATTCTGCCGTTCTTATCCTTTCTCTTGGCCATAGTAGGATTTCCATAACACCTCATGAATTGCCTAAGCGGTTCAGGGTCTGTGCTAAACGGACTTTCCCAATCCTTAAGTTGACCGCCACCTAGCTTATATGCTTGTAAAGGAATATCTCTACATAAAACAAAAAGCTCAGGTTCTCTTTTTAGAATTTCTCTTGCTGAATCAAACGGGTTAATCCAAGATAAGCGATAAAGTATTTCTGCCCTGAGATAATTTCCTATTCCATTAAAGTATGATTGATTCATTAGTACAGTATGTATAGGATGATTGAATGCAGCTTTATGCAAGTTATCGAGAATATTATCGGTAAAGGCATCGTACTCTTTAGTAGGATCCGGTCCTCTATTGGAAGACCAATCATCTACCCATTTCCATTTGCCAAATCTTCGAACATCAACGAATGATAATGTAGTACCGTCTTTTTCAATAAACATTAAATGAGAGTGCTTTTTTTCGTTGCCTGTATTTGTATGTGCAAAATGGCCACTCATTCCCATAGTCATTAAAAGATTCCTTTTTTCAGAGGAGTCGTTATCTGAGATAATAAGCATAAGCTCCTTTCCTCTACTCTCCGCTGATATTTTAAAAAACTTAAAAGGTACTGCTATGTCATTACCTTTATGTACAGGGTTCTTTTTAATGTTTACAAATTTTAAACCGCTTGCTGATTTATTGATAAAATCTGCGGTTAATCTAAGCTCTGCTAATTCTGGCATATTTAAATGTTAAATCCTTTAATATGAATATCTAAGGTGGTTAATAATTCTGGAGTTCTTACACCGCTTCTACACACGGCATCTAATGTTTTTTGTTCAGTTTTAAGTATCCAAGCAATCTTAAGATTGTTAACTAGGATATCATGGATGTTCTTAATTGTGATTTCTTCTAACCCATAAAGCTTTTTTGCGATTTGTGATACTGGGACAATGTGTTCTTGATGAAATGTTCCATTTTGTCTACCGATATCTCTTAGTCCACTTTTATGATTTTGTTCCTTCCATCTTACCCATTGTAATCTTTCTTCAGCATCAGGTATTTCCAATTTCTTAGCTTCTGCTAAAGCACCTAAAGAATACATATATGGAATTCCATGTTGTCTAGGATTATCTGATGAGAATCTAATTATTCTAGATATTGCATATTTAGTATCTTTATCTTCAGGATTTTCAGAATACCACTTAAGTAAAGGATATAAGGTTTCGGCGTATAGTTTTATTCTTGGTATCATATTATCCTTTCATAATTTTGATGGCATTACGAATAGTTCCGTTTACCGATTGAACAGTTAGTTTTAGTTCTTTTGCAATTTCAGAAGTTTTCATTTCATTGCAGCCGATACCGAATTTCATTTTGATGATTCTTTGTTGCTTAGGTTTTAGTTTGGTAAGTAAACCTGCAATCGTATGATTCATATGAGATTCCTCATGTGCAGTTTCAATATGCGGTTGATAAGAACCTTGATAAGTAGCATCTAATACAGATACTTTAGGAGCAGCCTCAGGGATATGAGTCTTGTGAGCAGGTACGCGGATGGTACGGCTTTTGTTGTTTAGTGCTTGGCGAATTGTTGCCTTGATCCACCATGACGCATGAGTGGAGAATTTTGCACCGTTTGATTTTGCAGGGTTCCATTTGTCCCTTGCCTGGCATAATCCGATTGTACCTTCATGGATTAGATCCTCTAATGATAATCCCATACCTTGGTATTTTTTAGCAAGGTGGACGACCAGCCTTAGGTTACCTAATACTGGGTCTTTTGATGTTTTGTAGTCTCCGATTTGTTTGTAGAATGTGTTATCCATTTTCCGTTTTTATTAATTAGTTATATATAAATATAATCAATTTTATTGGGAAATAAAAATTTTTCGTAGACTTTTTTCTCTAAAAATGAAAAAAGTTATTAACAATTTACTAAAGGTTACCTGGCTTTAATTTATCGTCTTTAATATTGGATATAAGAGATGAAATTCTCTTTGCTGCTAGATAAGGTGATTCTCCATCATTACCTTGCTCCAAAAGATCTAGGATCTGGTTCAGATTCTCAATAACTAATCTTTTACTTAATGTTGGGTTTTTAGGAGGTATAAATTCTGTATCATTATACTTCCAATTAATTTTCATGTCATCTCTTAAACTCATAGCTTATTTATTATTATATTGATTATATAAGGGTTGTTTTAAAGTAATTATAAAATAATAGGTGATAACAATAAAGTGCATCTATCGCACCTATTCTTATTCTGATTTAAGTTTATCTATCCACTGCACTGCTCGTTGGCATAATTCAAATTCTTCAGCTTGTTCTACTCTACCAAGATTGATAAGTAATGCATCTAGGTAGTTTTCCTTATCCACATTAATGTCTAAGTTTTGAGATTTCATAAATCCTAATGCTATTTTGTCAGCACCTTTATCTAAGCCATTACATATACCTTCTACGATTGCAACAGAAACTTCAATTGCTCTACTTCTAGCCTCTTCTTCAAGGTCTTCTAAATTCTCTGAGTTAAATTCAATCATTAATACCGTTTTTAATTTGTAGGCATATATGACACCTTTCATATTCTTCATCATCTTGAAAAACATGAATCATATTATCCATTAATTTGTTTGCTTCGGATAAAGTAACGCTTTCAGTTTTTATTAAAGATTTTACAGCCAATACAGATTCCTCTATACTTAGATTTTCAAAATCCGCATAAAACTTTTCAGCTTGTTTCTTTGCCCATGTTTTTTGTTCTTCTTCCATATCTGCCATTGCATACATTTTGGCGATCTCATCCATTTCAATATCATGATCTTGTGGGTTAAAGCCATCATCAGGATCTGAATCATTCCAATCGTTTATCATATTTGTTATTTTATTATTTATTTAAATATAACAAAACTAAAAAAGATCTGAAAGTTAATTCAAATCTTTTTTCTTGTAAGTTTAAACTTTTTTATTTCCAGAATTTCATTAGAGCTAAAGCCATACCGAATAATGTCTGTACCACTATCCATACAGTTATAGCCTGAGTCTTAAATGTTTTTAATTCGGTAACATCTTTTACGGTTTGGTCTAATTGTGATGGTGATGCTACTTCGTCAATTGCCTGTTTCCATCTCCAAAGTTCTTTTGCAAAATCTTCTTTGACTTTCATTTCAGCAATTTCACGTTTAAGATCTTGTATTTCTACATTAAGATTTGTTATCCCATCGTTCAACCTTTCTAACTCTGCTATAACTAGTTTAGAATATTCGTTCCAACCATTTTGGGAATTATTTGATGCCATCTATAATAGTTTTAATTTTATTAATTTTTTGGGCATTAGATAAGTTAGCATCATGAATTATTGATTTAACTGTTTTATAATCGCTTTTCAATAGAGTATCACGATCAGATAGAGAATCAGCCAATTCCTTTAGCTCATCTATACATGATGGTTTATCCTTAAATACGCATCTTTTTTTATCTGTTATGAGTTTGCCCATATTCATTATGGTTTATTTATTTCTTTAACATTTAAAGGTTTTGATGTTGTTTGGCTTTTTTGCCACATCTTTCGTAAAACTTCTTTCGTTTTAGTAATTGGTTTTGCCTTTTTAACTTTTTTATTACAGCCACAGCCCATAGTCTACCATTTATTTTTAGGGCAACTCTCTGTTGACCATTTTGCTTTTTTATTTAGATAACAACCACATACACAGCATTTTTTACCGCACCTATCAGAGCACTGGTTACATATTGCTAGCCGGTTATTATATTTATCGGTAGCAACTTGATCTCCCCATATAATGTATTTAAAGAGAGCTTTTAAAAATCTTAATAATCTCATCATTGTTTATTTTATAAAGGCCCACTTAAACTTTCTCGCCATGTTGATAAAGCAAAACTCACATGCAGATATCCTGAGTGGGTTACATTTTCAAGTGTTTCTAAAGTAACCATAACATAATCACATGCGTCCCAATTTCCCAGATCCGTTGCTAGCAACGCACCACAGAATAATGTCGTGGATTCATCGATTGTAAAATTTTGCTTTACAGACCATGTCGGTGGAGCTGCTTTATTATCACATAAATAACCTGACATCCACATTGTACCTTCTACAACAGAACCTTTTCCTGGATTAAAACCAGCTGACCAACATAGCTCTACCGCATCACCTTCTCCACTCCAATTTATATCACCTGGTACTTTTATACCGAGCCTAGCTTTTTGGTTTGTTTGTAAAGTACTTCCAACAGCAACATTACCTGGAACCCACATGAATGAGGACCAACCATAAGGGACGCTACCTGATCTAGCATCAGATCCACCCCAATAATATTGACCACGTGTAGGTGATTCAATTGTAAACATATGGGCCATTACACCAGTCTGATATGGACCGGATCCTCCTCCACCAGAAAGTCCTTGTAAACCTTGTACACCTTGTACAGCATTAGCTCCACCAGTACCTTGTGTACCTAATATACCTTTAGTTCCTTGAGATCCTTTTTCTCCATTAGTACCTTTAGTTCCTTGAGCACCTTTATCACCAGTTGTACCTTTACTTCCTTGTAAACCTTTATCTCCAGTTGTACCTTTGGCTCCTTGTGAACCTTTATCACCAGTTGTTCCTTTAGCTCCTTGCGAACCTTTATCACCTTTAGTTCCTTGTGTTCCTAAGGTACCTTGAGTTCCTTGTATTCCTTTGTCTCCAGTTGTTCCTTTGGCTCCTTGAGTTCCTTTGTCACCAGTTGTTCCTTTAGTTCCCTGTGTTCCTAAAGTTCCTTTAGTTCCTTGTGTACCTAAGGTACCTTGAGTTCCTGTTTCGCCTTTAGTTCCTTGAGTTCCTGTTTCGCCTTTAGTTCCTTGAGTTCCTGTTTCGCCTTTAGTTCCTTGAGAACCTAAGGTACCTTGTGTTCCTTTTTCACCTTTAGAACCTTGAGTTCCTTTGTCACCAGTTGTTCCTTTAGTTCCTTGAGTTCCTGTTTCACCTTTAGTTCCTTGAGTTCCTAGTATACCTTGAGTTCCTGTTTCACCTTTAGAACCTTGAGTTCCTTTGTCACCAGTTGTTCCTTTAGTTCCCTGTGTTCCTAAAGTTCCTTTAGTTCCTTGTGTACCTAAGGTACCTTGAGTTCCTAGTATACCTTGAGTTCCTGTTTCACCTTTAGAACCTTGAGTTCCTTTGTCACCAGTTGTTCCTTTAGTTCCCTGTGTTCCTAAAGTTCCTTTAGTTCCTTGTGTACCTAAGGTACCTTG
>Ga0233438_10000484_pt1 | contig 50785 bp, 36 predicted proteins | sample SI_123_September_FD_182720 | JGI IMG/M metagenome (GOLD analysis project Ga0233438, IMG submission 182720) | Seawater microbial communities from Saanich Inlet, British Columbia, Canada - SI_123_September2016_10_MG | ecosystem: Environmental > Aquatic > Marine > Inlet | place: Canada: British...
ATGCAGAAACATACACAGTAAGTAAAATTGCTGGACGTAAAGTTACACTGTCAGCACCAAGTGCAACAGGTACTAACTTGTATGACGGACAAAGTGTAGCTTGGAACTTTAGTACATCTGTAGCAGACGGCGCAGCACAAGTTGAAGAAGCTGGTGCAGATGACGTTGATAACTTAGATGACGACGATTTCACTGAAGACGCATAAAGCATAAGGAACGATAAATGTCAAAGTACGTAAAAACTACTGGTGATTTTACGATAAAGACATCGTCAAATGGGACTATAACACTAGACACCGGAACCGAAGTAGGTGAAGTTAGAATTACCGGCGATCTAAGAGTCCAAGGTGTCACTACAACCGTTAATTCCGAAGTCGTTACTATTAAAGATAATATTATCACACTTAACAGCGGTGAAACCGGTGCAGGTGTTAGTAGCGATGTTTCGGAAAGGTCAGGTATAACGATTGATAGAGGAAGCTCAAGTGATGTATTTCTAGCATATCATGACGACACTGCTGATGATATCAATCCAGGTGTAGGGTTATTTAGATTTTATAAAGATGGCGGAAGCAGTTTTGTCGGCATCGCAACAAATCATATTAGCACTACTGGTACAAATTTATATCTTATCAATGCAAATAGTGGTGTTGTTACTGTAGGAACTAGTTCAAACTATGAAAATAGAGTAGTATCTCCTAATCATATGCCGAATAAACAATATGTAGACAATGCAATTACTACTGCATTTGCTACAGTTCTGTTGCCACAAATTGGTGACGGTGATGTTACTCCATCTGGTATTATTATTAAAGATGAAGAAACAACAGGTGTTGACAGTGTTATAGATTTTACAATAGACGATTCTTTAGTAGCTCAAGTTTATGCTGACAGTTTTGAATTTCAAGATATTAGGATCAGTGGTACAACAATTGAAACAATGACCACTGATTCTGATGATCTTGTAATTAGAGCGTTTGGCGACGGATCTGTAAGAATTGAAGACACTCTTGCAATAAACAAAATATCGCCGCTATTTAATCCTAGTGTACCAGATGACGGGATAAAACTTTATGTATCACAAGAATATTCTGGTAAAACAGGATTATTTTTCGTGAATGAAAAACAAACTAGAGACGAACTGGTAAGTAAAAATAGATCGATGCTTTTCAGTATGTTATTTTAAGGAACAACAATGGCAATAATAAATGCACAATTAAAAACAACTCCTACAGACATATTCGATCCAACGGGTGTAGGTGTACCTGTAGGTTCAGTTCCTACAGGTAAATCATATGCGATTACAAATATCTTAGTTTGTAATACAAATCTAGCAGATGATGCAACATTTGATATGCATCTTATCCCATCAGGAGATCCGTTAGACAATGCAGTAACAGCAGTAGTAAGAAGTTTAACTCTACCTCCAGGAGAAACTTTTACTTTTGATTCTGAAAGAATAGTTTTAGAAGAAGGTGATAAAGTAACTTTTGTTGCAACGCCAGATATAGGAGGCACCTTAACTAATCTTGCTGCCACGGTTAGTTATTTGGAAGTATAATATGAGATTATTAAAAGCACAAAACACAAACTTAAGAAGCATCACAGGAAAGGGTGTTAAGTATGATGTTAATGATCTTGTTACAGTTGATAGTACCAATAGTATGATTGTGCCTAGAGGTACAGGTGATACAAACTTTAGTGCTGGAACTCCTGAGAACCAAAGACCTCAACCTCAAAGTTTTGTAAATGGCATGATTCGATATAACACAACTGACGAACAGTTTGAAGCTTATCAAAACGGTGCTTGGCGCGAAATACGTTTTAAAGAACCAAATCAAGATCCCGGAATAGTTTGGCAGAATTTAGGAGTGGGAGATGCATCAGAAACAGTATTCGGTGAATTAAACAGTCAAGATACTGATTTTCCATATCCTAAATCTGATGAACATATACTTGTTCTAATAGAAAATGTTATTCAAGTACCTATAACAAACTACGAAATAAAACAAACTGCACAAGTAGATTTAACAGGACCTAATGCTCCGTATACTGAAACTGATACAGGCTGGTGGATTGAATTTAAAGGTGCTGTTCCTTTAGGTAAGCCAGTTACTGTTATCCACAACCTAGACAAATAAAATAAATACAGTATCAGGAGATACTGTATGGCAGAACCACAAAATGGCAGAATAGGCGGCGGCGTTCTAAAAGATAATTTAGAACGACAAGGAGTCGATCTTAATTTTAAAAATGTAGAAGGAGACACAGCTCTTCTACACTTCGATGTAAACAATATGCGTATTGGCGTGAATACAGAAGCGCCAGCATTTGATCTCGAATTACCTACAGATTTCGGCAGCTCACAATTAATTGCAACCACTGCCTCAATAGATACTTTTGATATTTCTAACAGTAGAATGGATTATTTTACTGGTACTAATTTATTGATTTCTTCTACAGAGAATACTACTTACGATATTAACTGGACTGAAATAAGAAATCAATTAGGTGCAACAAGTGCAGGAATTTCTACAGGATATCTTAATGGGTTTTTAATAACAGTATCTTCAACTGGAAACGCATATGGAGATATTGACCAAAGCGGAACAATCGGAAGCAGTGATATATTGCTTATAGATCTTTATATAGCTACAGGTTCAACAGGTAATGCAACTGCTGATACGTTTTTAGAAGATTATTTTATACCAGAATTGAATGCAAGACGTGTTGGCGATCCTGCAACATACGATGCAGCATTTATAATAACAAACTATCCTGCAAGCATCGAAGCGACTTCTATAGCAACTAACGATTTATTATTTGATTATAATACTATTAGTACAACTACTCCTGATACTAATATTGAACTACGCCCCAATGTGTCTCCTGGCGCTCCAGTACATACATTAGATAATCCAAATGCCTACGGCACAACGCAGTCCGACAGATTCGGTGAGTCAGTTGCAATATCAGGCAACTATGCGATTGTAAGTGCTAAATCCGAAGATGAACCCGGCGGCCAGCTTTCTGGTAAAGCATATATATTTAATGTTACTACTGGTGAATTACTTCACACACTTGACAATCCTAATGCGTATGATACAAGTGTACAAGATTACTTTGGTTATTCAGTAGCAATATCTGGTAACTATGCAATTGCAAGTGCTACGCGGGAAGGTGAACTAGATAATAATTTTGCTGGCAAAGCATATATCTTTAATGTGACTACAGGTGCGTTAATTCGCACACTTGACAATCCAAATGCTTATGGTACAAGTGCCTTTGATCGCTTTGGTCACTCAGTTGCAATAGACGGCAACTATGCAATTGTAGGTGCTTATAACGAAGATGATGCAGGTGGTTCTGATTCAGGTAAAGCATACATATTTAATGTATCTACAGGTGTTCTAGTTCATACATTAGATAACCCAAATGCATATGATACAAGTGCAGATGATCGCTTTGGTACCTCAGTAGCAATATCAGGTAACTATGCAATTGTAGGTGCTAGTAGCGAGGATGATGCAGGCGGCACTTCTTCAGGTAAAGCATACATCTTCGATGTGTCTACAGGCAATCTAGTTCATACATTAGATAACCCAAATGCCTACGGCACACCGCTGGCTGATGGCTTTGGCAGCTTAGTTGCGATATCAGGTGATTATGCTATTGTAAGTGCTTTGGCAGAAGATGATGCTGGCGGTGATCGATCAGGTAAAGCATATATATTTGATGTAACCACAGGTGCTTTAGTACACACACTAGATAATCCAAATGCCTACGGCACAACGCAGCTTGACGTATTTGGCGTATCAGTTGCAATAGACGGCAACTATGCAGTTGTTGGTGCGGATTTGGAAGGTGATGCGGGTGGTCTCTCTTCAGGTAAAGCATATATCTTTAATGTGACTACAGGTGCGTTAATTCGCACACTTGACAATCCAAATGCTTATGGTACATCCGCAGGCGACGAGTTTGGTGAGTCAGTTGCAATATCAGGCGACTATGCGATTGTAGGTACTAAACAAGAAGATGATGCAGGCGGCACTTCTTCAGGTAAAGCATATATTTTTAGAACCGAATCTGTAGTCGGTGAAGTTAACATTAACAGTGATTTGAATATTACAGGAGGCCTTCATTCGTCAGGGGATATTACGTTTGGAGGAAATTTAATTTTAGGCGATTCTGACCAAGATGATGTTATATTTTCTGCAGATGTAAACAGCGACATTATTCCTGATGCAACTGATACGTATCAACTAGGTGCAAATGGTAAAAGATGGCAGAATATGCACAGCGATTTGTTAAATGGACAAAGAGTATCTGCAGGCACAGTTATTGTTAACGATGCTAGTTTAGCTGTTAGACAAGGAAACATATTTTACGTAAGCACATTAGGTGATGACACAAACGTGGGCGACCATCAACATGGAGCATTTCGTACGTTAAAGCATGCATTAGATGTTGTAGATTCAAGTTCAGCAGGACCAGTTACTATACACATTTTTCCTGGAGAGTATGAAGAAGAATTTCCATTAACTATTCCGCCTAATACATCGATACGTGGCGAAGATATAAGAAATACTATTATTAAACCAACAGTAGCAACACAAAGTAAAGATGTTTTTTTAATGGAAGGTGACACTACAGTAGCAGATATAACTATTAAAGATTTCTTTTACGACAGTGGTAATGATACAGGTTACGCATTTAGGTTTACTCCTAACGGATTAGTAAATACTAGAAGTCCGTACATTAGGAACGTAACTGTAATTACTCAAGGAAGTGTTACAAGTGCAAGTGATCCAAGAGGATTTTTACAAGGCGATGCAGGAAAAGGTGCTCTAATAGACGGCAACGATCTTAATAGTGCAACAATTGAAGGAAGTATGCTGTTTCATAGTGCAACATTTATTACGCCTGGTGTTGATGCTATTACAATGACAAATGGTGTAAGAGTAGAATGGTTAAACAGTTTTACTTATTTTGCCAACCGAAGTTTATATGCAATACAAGGAGCAAGCGGATTAGGCGGCACCGGATTAAGATTTGGTGCAGAGATTAGATCAATAGGCTCGGCAAGTGTATACGGAAATTTTGGAGCAGTTGCCGACGGAGCAGATACATTAATGTATCTAATAGGACATAACTTTGCATACACTGGCTCTGCTAATAATGTTACAAATGATAGCACACTTACAATAGAAGCAAATGAAGCTGTAGAATTAAACAGCGGAAAAATTAATTATACTAGTACAGACGCAGAAGGAAAATTTAAAGTTGGAGAATCATTCTTTGCAGATTTTGAAACAGGTACTACTAGTATAGATGCAAGTACTGTTGATTTTTCCGGACTAAGTGAAATAGTTATACGAAATGGATTCGATACTACTTATATTAATGGAACAAGAATTGATACAGGAAATATTAGAATAAGTGGAAATACGATCGATACAATTGACGGTGAATTGGTATTATCTCCTGTTACAGAAATTTTCACAACATCTTCTAATGCAGGTTTTGCAGTAGCAAACGGAAATGATAACGAACGTACAAATATAGAAGGATCAATTAGATTCAACACACAGACAAACTTGTTTGAAGGATATTCATCATCTAACCTTAGTTTTGGCGGAGTTTATTCAGATGACAGGAACACTAGTGTAACTGCTCATAATACTAACAATAGTTTAATTTTCACAGCAGGAACTTCCACTACTGGAGTATTAGATAACACCACATTTAGTTTGTTAGGTCTATCAGATGGAGATATACTTTTTGATTCAAACACAATTGAGACTACATTAAGTAACAGTGATCTTGAATTTGTTCCGAATGGAACTGGAGTAGTTTCCGCATTTGATTTAGAAATTTTTAGTGAAAATATATCAAATACTACAAATAATAATCTTACATTAGTTACAACCGGTGAAGGATATGTTAAGTTTGACACAACAACTGGTTTAGTTATACCGTTCGGAGGTACTGCTACACAAGCACCATTTTTCAGTGTAGTATCTTATAATTCTAGTGGTCCTGTTATAATAGAAATAGATGTAAGCAACTATCCCACTGTAGTAGGTAATTGGGTAAGCGACGGATACGTAACCAGTAACGGCCAATCTTTAACAGTAGTAGGAGCAATATATAACAGTGTAGCAGAGACAGTTTCAATAGAATTAAGCTCTACATATACTGTTGCTCCTTTAGCAAATGATGTTGTAACTGCAAGTGGATTGATTTGGGACGAAGTTACAAGCACTACTTTGTTCCAAGCTCAAATAGGAGATTCTAGATATAATACAGACGAAGAATATTTAGAAACTTGGAATGGCGAAGAGTGGCAAAGAAGTGCTGGCGAGGGCGCAGAAGTTACCGACGAGCTACTTAAAGAACTAGTAGACATATACACTATAGTTCTCGGCTAAAAATTAAGCTATCTGACTATAATTCATATAATTAGATAAATATTATTAATGCAATAGTAGACCAAACTATGCAGGGTCAAACTGTGGTTAACCAGCAAAGAGCCCTAAGGGGATGAGAATTTGGCTAGAGGGACAGGATCCCCGTGTTGAGGAGAAGAGATGGCTATTGGTCGAATTAGTGGTCCGCTCTTAAAAGCAAACCTTCTGAGAGAAGGTATTGATCTTGCTTTTGAGACCGACCTGTTATATCTGGATGTAGATCCTGGTCGTATTGGTATAAACACCAACACACCTCAATACGATTTAGATGTAAACGGCACCACTCAAACCCCAACACTTACTGTTTCTAATCTAGCTAGACTTGGAAACATAAGTATTTCTGGTTCAGGAATTGCAACTAGCGATCCAATACTTACACTAGGCACAACAGCTGGTAATAGTGTTGTATATCAAAATAAACTTGTAATCGATGATCTAGAACTTGAAAATAATCAAATTAAAACATCTACTTCTAATGCAAATTTAGAATTTAGACCAAACGGCACTGGCACAGTAGAAATATTTTCAGATACTAACGTCTACGGTAATATTGTAGCAACCGGTAGTATAACAGCAGATGGTAATATTACTATAGGTGACGCAGACACTGATAATGTTACATTTAATGCAGAAATTGCAAGTAACATTGTACCAGATGCAACGGGCACTTACTCGTTAGGTAGCGATCCGGGAGCAGGCGGCGCAAGATGGGCTGATGTCTGGACAGACAATTTTTTTGCAGGTACAGTTACCACATCAAGTATTGAAGTTGCCGGAATTGATTTAGCATTACGTCAAGGCAATATATTTTATGTTGCAGAAAACGGTAATGATAGTTATTCAGGTGATCACCCTAATGATCCGTTTGCATCTATAGCACAAGCGTTAAGTGTTGCCGGCGATGGAGATACTATTCACATTTATCCGGGGGAATATCAAGAAGTATTCCCCTTAACTATTCCTGCAGGTGTTACTGTAAAAGGACACAGTTTACGTGGAGTTAATATTTCTCCTACAGCAGGAACAAATACTAACACAGCATTTTTACTCAACGGGCAAAGTACTGTTGAAGATATTACAATTAAAGATTTTTTTGCTCCTGGCTATGCTTTTGAATTTGCAAATAATTTTACAGTAACATCAAGATCACCGTATGTTAGGAATGTAAGTGTAATTACATCAGGAAGTGTTACAAGCGCAGCGGATCCAAGAGGATTTTTACAAGGTGACGCAGGCGGCGGCGCATACATAGATGGCAGTTTAGCAAATGCAGCATCAAGAGAAGCTGGTTGTTTATTTCATAGTGTAACTTTTATTACGCCAGGAGTAGATGGTCTTACTATTACAAACGGTGCTAGAGTAGAATGGTTAAACTGTTTTACTTATTTTGCAAACAAAGGATTGTACGCAGTAGACGGAGCTACAGGCCTTAAAGGCACTGGTAAAACTGCTGTTAGAGTGGCTGGGCTTTCAGGAGGAAGCATTACTGCTGGTAATACATTTAGTTATTATGACACTGATGGTACAACAGTTCTTGCAACAGGACAAATTGCTAGTGTTGATCCAGACGGTAAGTTTTATGTAACTGGTAATCTAGCAGGATTAGAGGAAGCAAGCGACCGAACTGGCAAAACTATTATTAGAAATCAAAATCCTGTTACTGATACAACAATTAAGAAATTTGGCACAAGTAGTCTTATATTAGACGGCACTCAAGATTCTATTAGTGTTGCGTCAAATAATGATTTTGGGTTTGGTACGGATGATTTTACTATCGAAGGATTTTTCTACTTTGATAGTATAACAGGTACAAGAAGTTTGATAGATCTACGAGCAGGCGCAGACACAGATGTAGGTCCGTATTTAAATTTAAACACAGGAAATCCAGAAGTTTATATAAACGGCGCAACAGTTTTATCAAGTGCAACTACATTAACTACATCAACTTGGTATCATATTGCTGTATCAAGAAGCGGCACCACAATGAGATTATATGTCGACGGAGTACAAAAAGATAGTGCAACTGTAAGCACTGATCTTGGCGTAGCAAAACCGTTAGTAGTTGGTGCAAAATGGAGTACAGGCGCAGAATATCTTGATGGTAATGTAGACGAAATTAGAGTATCTAAAGGTGTAGCAAGATATACAGGTGCGTTTGGAGCCATTGCAGCAGAATTTACAAGTGATGCTTCAGCAACGCTATTATTACATTTTAACACAGTAGATGACAGTTCAGAAACTATTGTAGACGACACACTTAATAGTCAAGATTTAAGATTTAGTAACGGAGCAACTGCATCCTATGTTACACTTGCAGATACTTTAGACTTCGGCGGAGAAGTTCGCTCTATTGCAAGCGCATGTGTTTACGGTAATTATGGTACGTATGGCGACGGCCCCGGCGTTTTAATGTATTTGATATCTCAAAACTTTGCTTACATAGGAAATGGCAAGGAAGTTGATAATGATCCTACAACAGTAATACAATCCCAAGAGGTAACTGAATTAAATAAAGCCAAAATTAGATACAGTTCAGTTGACCACCGTGGCGACTTTAGAGTTGGCGATTTATTTTACGTTAATCAACAAGACGGTACTGTAGATTTTACAAGCTCTACATTTAATATAGACACTAGTTCTGGATTGTCTATTACTACTGGCGGCAATACAACAACAATTACAGGTTCCGAAGTTGATACAGGAAATTTAAGGATTAGTGGCAATACTGTTAGCAGTCTATCTGGAGATATTAATCTAAGTAGTGATAGTGGTAATGTAAAAATTACATCTACAGGTAGCTTACAGTTACCTTCAGGTAGTGTTGCATCTAGACCTTCACCGACAACAGGAATGATTCGTTATAATACTGACGATGATACTTTTGAAGGGTATGATGGCAATTGGAGAGTGTTAAGTGGTGTCTATGATTTAGACAGAGACACATATATCACACCTGAACTAACACCTGGTGCAAATGATGATATTATAAGATTTTATGTTAGTAATGCAGAGAGAGCAAGTATAACAAGCACTACGTTTGAAACTCCAAGAATAGATGTAGACGATATATTTATTGATGGTAATGTAATAGGAACAACTACAGCAAACACAAATTTACAACTTACTGCTAACGGCACGGGCTCAGTAGCAATTGATAATATTTCTATCAAAGACAGTACTATTACAAATACGCTTGCAGATGCACCCTTGTTATTTCAACAGCAGGGTAGCGGATATTTTAAAATCGAAGGCACAAGCGGGTTTGTTGTTCCGGTAGGCGATAACCTACAACGACCAGCCTCAGCATATCGAGAAACTGGAATGATTCGCTATAATACAGAACAACGATATTTAGAAATATGGGACGGATTTAGTTGGGTTTCTGTTGCAGGTGCTACTGGATCGATTAGCGTAACAGCAGCAGAAGATTTAGCTTTAGAATACGTATTAACTTTAGGATAAGAAAATGGCAACACAGTTTAAAAACAAAGTGATAAAAGAAGTAGGATTACTACCTATACTTGCATTAGAAACTGATGCAGCTACAAGATCTACAGTTATAGGATTAAGTTTATCTAACCTTACAAGTGGAATAGTATACGCTAGTGTACTTGTCCACGACGACACAAGTGTGGAAGGGTTTTATATGAAAGATATTCCAATTCCTCCTAACTCTAGTTTGAGAGCTTTAAGTGCAGGTGAGAAATTAATTCTAGCACCAACTAATCAATTGTATCTACAATCAGACGAAGAGAATTCGTTAGACGCAGTTATAAGTTATGTAGATATTGTATAAGGAATAAAAAATGTCAAATTATATAGGATACACACCAGATTTAATTTTAAATGCATTATCAGACAAATTCTTTTATGGAATGCGTAGAACTGATGATGGAGAATTATTTTTAACTAAAGTAGATTTATCTAAAAAAGATGCTGCAATTAATATTAATAATCCTGGAGATGCAGAAGAAAACTTTCCTAACTTTCAATCAGGACAAAACTTTTACGAAGGCAGAGATACAAATCATGAGATTATATATGACAATCTTAACAACGAACAATTTTTATGGGAAGATTCTAACATATTTTTTTATGTTAACTCTGAAGGAGAATTAGTTGCAAGATTTAATGAGTCGTACACTTATGATGATACAGTGTCAAGTAATGGATAAATATACTTAATTAGGATTTAACATGGCCAATTTTAACATAGATAGATTAAAATTCCGTTGGAGAGGCGAATGGTCTACCAGCGTACAATATATAAAAGACGATATTGTTTATTACAAAGGTAAAGCATACGTTTGTAAAAAGTCTCACGCACCTAGTCCGAGCTTTTATCAAGATAGAGATGCTACAGAACTTTCGCCCATTATTAGCGTTACAGTTTCAAACGACACAATAAACAATCAAGCACATGGTATGTTTTATCTCGATGGCGTCGAAAGTCCAGCACCTACTTTGCTTAGAGGCAGAACGTATACTATAAATCAAGATGCTGAAACTAATATTACGTTTAATGACCAATCTCATCCGCTTATAATAAGTTCAATTAAAGATGGACTATTTAATGGTGGTACATATTATACACCAGGAGTAACTTATAATTTAGATAGCATTGATGTTTCTCCTGAAGAATATGTTTCAGGATTTGCAGAAGCATCTGTGCGTAGAATTAATTTTACTGTTCCTGCAAGCAACGAAATTACTCAATTTAACAATGTATTATACGATATACCTTCAAGTGGAAATAACACTATAGGAATATTGTCTACGGCATTATCTGCACTTAGTAATGGTCTTACATTACCAGATGCACCAAATTTAGAAACATTATTAAATTCTACTAACATTAGAACATCAAATGCATATGGTAATTTAGCAGGGCTAGGTAGTATTGAAGAAAACTCAGTAGAGGCTGCTATTGCAATTGAGCAAGCTGGAGTTGATTACACTGCGGACGAATTGGCTGCATACAACGATATTGTAAATTACATTAACTCTAATTTAGAGGAATTTGTAAATGAGACAGTAACTTATAATGATGCCGGAACTCCGGTTATTATGCCAGTAAGTTATACATCAGGAGATTCAGTAGAACCGGGTGCAAAATTATTTTATGCTAGTGCATCTAATAGCAAAATGGGAAACCATTTTGACATAGCGTATCAATCATTATGGGAAAAAATGTTTGATGGTAATGAATGGAAAGGTGACTGGCAAGCAGCGAATTTTTATTCAGAAGGCGACATTGTAAAATTCAAAGGGTATCTGTATCAGTGTAAAACACAACATCAATCATTAGCAGTAGCACCAATTGGATTACCAGGCGATGCAGCTAAATGGATTTTGTACTCTATAGGAAATAACTGGCTCAATCAGTGGACTGTTTCTAGAAATTATGATTTAGGTGATGTAGTTTTATATGCAGGTACTGTATATATTTGTAATACAAAACATACTAGTACATCTGTATTAGTTGATGGTTTAGAAAACGATTTAAGCAAATGGTCAACTATAAATAGATCGCAACTTTGGAGAGGTGATTGGCAACTCTCTACAAGATATATGTTAGATGATGTAGTCAAATATGGATCAACGGTCTATATATGTAATACACCACATACTAGTACAGACGATGATAGTTTAGGACTTGAATTAAACTTAGCCTCATGGGATATTTTAAATTCTGGTATAGAATACAAAGGTAACTGGTCGGGACTATTTAGATATAAAGAAAATGATATTGTTAAATATGGCGGCATGCTTTGGAAAGCAAATGCATACCATACTTCAACTAATACTTTACGAGAAGACGAGTCATATTGGGATGTCTATGTACCAGGAACAGAATATGAACTAGTCTGGGATACTGAAACCGAATATAACAAAGGCGACATTGTACGTTATGGCGGCTATAGTTACACAGCATTAACTAATAACATCGGTTCGCAACCTAGCACTAATGGCTTATTACAAGACACCGGCGACTGGGAAGTTCTCAACAGAAGCTATAGATTTTTACAAGACTGGTCAGATAGTGTAACTTACAGACCTGGAGATGCTATTAGGCACGGCGGATATCTTTATGTTTCGCTTATTGATAACACAAACGTTATTCCAGATGCAGACGAAAACACTTGGGAACTAGATGTAGATGGTATAGAATACAAAGGCGATTGGCAAGATAATTTTGCTTATAAATTAGGCGACATTGTGATGTGGGCAGGTACTACGTATCAATGTATTTCTAGACATACTTCAACTGCGTCAGACAGCCGACCAGATATTGATATTCAACAAGATGATCAAGATTATTGGGTAGTATTAATCCAAGGTTCCGGCAATAGTGTATTAGCCCAACGAGGCGACATACGTACCCGTGATGTTGATGAAATTATAAGGCAACCTATTGGAGATCCTGGTAGAGTTGCAAAAGTTACACCAGCAGGAGATTTTTCATGGGGTACATATGAAGAAATTTCAAATGTATTTTACGTTAGTCCAGAGGGTGTCGATAGCGACAACAACGGAAAAAGTTTAGGCGCTCCGTTTAGAACTGTAAGATATGCATGCCAATATATTACAACAAATTTAGGTATTAACAAACTAAATTTATTAAAGTACACAACAGATACACAAGATAGTGTTTTCACTATGTTATCTAATGCTATTCTAAAAAAAGTAGCAGGAACATTAGATAGTACTGCGGCCACATTAAATACAGCACTAGGAGTAACAAATCCAAGGACAGGAGATTCCTATGGAGATTTGGATGATTCTAATAGTATAGATTCTGTAGATGCTACCAAAGAGCTTCTTGCAACATTAGGAACAGCATCAGCATCAGAAGAAACAATAAGAAGATATAATGAACTAATAGATTATTTAGATTCTAGAGTAGATGATTTTATCGGGGAAACTGTAGGTGCAGATAATTTTGATTTAGGATCTGTACCGGTTGTAATAGAAACATATCCTAATACTTCACTGTTTATAAAAACAGGATTTTATGAAGAAGAACTACCTATTAAGATTCCAAGAAACTGTGCCCTAATAGGAGACGAACTAAGAAGTACTACAATTAGCCCAGCAGTTGGTTTTGAAACATCAGACATGTTTTATGTAAACAACGGTTCTGGTATAAGAAACATGACATTACAAGGACTCTTTGGAACACTTGGTGCTCAAAATGTTTATTTGTCTCGTAGGCCAACAGCAGGTGCATTTGTAAGTTTAGATCCCGGAACAGGATTTAGCGATCAATCAGTGTGGATTTTAAATAAATCTCCATACGTACAAAACGTAACAACGTTTGGTACTGGATGCATAGGTATGAAGATTGACGGAGCATTACACGCCGGCGGCAATGATTCAATTGTTGCTAACGACTTTACACAAGTATTAGATGACGGTATAGGTTATTGGGCAACTAATGGAGGTAGATCGGAACTTGTTAGTGTGTTTACTTACTTCTGCCATATTGGATATCTTGCAGAAAATGGCGGCATACTACGTGCTACTAACGGTAATAACTCTTATGGAGAATTTGGATCCGTTGCAGAAGGAGTAAACGCAAATGAAACACCGATTAACGGCACAATTAATAATAGATCTACTCAAGCAACTGTTAACGAAATCTTTACATACGGTACTGTTCAGCAGCAAGTACTGGCGTTAGGTTATTCAAATGCTGGACAAGATTATGACAGTGCTGCTGTTACTTTTACAGGCGCAGGCACAGGTGCTTTAGGAACATATACAGAGACTAGAAATAATGCTATAAGCAATATTAGAGTAGAAGCTGTTGGAGATTCTAGCATACCGGGCGGATTAAATTATACATTTGTTTCTAACAATGCTCAAGCAGGCGATACAACACAAATTACTATAGCATCATCTGACATTGCAGATAATACTGAATACCTAGGCCAAAGAATAGTAATTGCAGCAGGTAAGGGCGTAGGGCAGTATGCAACAATATCTGCCTATAATAGCACAACAAAAATAGCAATTGTTAGTAAAGAATCTAGTGGAGAAAGTGGATGGGATCACTTCCAGCCAGGTTGGCCAATTGAGGCAACACTAGACGAAACTACTGTTTATAGTATTGAACCTACAGTAACAGCAGAAGAAGCAGCCTTTAATACATCTGCTCTTACTGACCTTACTGGCAACGACATAAATCCACTTTATATAGCAGCTGGCGGCGGCTCATATCTTATAACAGGAATCGATGATGACGGCACTGGCGGCCGCTATTTTCTTTCTCAAGATGGCGGCACAACGTGGACTAATGTGATTAATGGTCCTAGTAGTGCAACTGATTTGACTCAGACAGCATGGACAGGATCGATTTTTATATCTTTGCCTTTAGGATCTATAGGCATTTTTGTCAAGATTCAACCAGATGGCACATGGGCTTTTGAAACTGGAACTCCGTTCGGACTTGATACAAATTCAAAGGTATTATTTAGTGACGGCAATGGTTATGTTTATGCATTAGGAAATTCAGGCGCCAGTTTAGGACCGTTTACTACATATGTATCAAGCGACCATGGAGATACATGGACAAATTCTTCTACTATTTTACCTAGCTTTTCAACTTTCGAAGAAAACTTTAATTATTTCCAAGCAGGTGCAGCTAGTACATATGGAACAGCAGTTATTTTGGCATCTGATGGACTTATAGGCTTATCAACAGATTACGGAAGTACATGGACTACTTCGTCTCCATTATCTTCAGGCACGTGGCACGATATAACATACGGAAATGGAAGATTTATTGCAGTAGGAGAACTGCCCAGCGGCGACACTATATTCGCTAGAAGCTTTGACGGAATAAATTGGTATGAAGAAACTGTAATTACTCCAACGCCCTTTACTAGTATTCAATACGGCGAAGGCATGTTTATGTCATTTGGCCAATCTACAGATGCTGATGAAAATAGAATTGGATTTAGTGCAGGCGGCGACACATGGAGATTAGTTGATAGCGATAGTTCAGCATTTGCATTCAATAATTTTGGACAATGGTCAGGTGCTGCATATGGTAGTGATGGATGGATTGCTATCGAGAATCTTACTACTAATTTATGTCAAATAGACTATGGTGCTAGACCAATTATAAGAGCAAAAGTTTCTTCATCTAGAATAAGTGATTTATTAATTTACGATCCTGGAAGTAACTATTATCTTACACCTACAGTAACTATATTTGATAATTCAAATACTATAGACGCACTAATTTCTGTAAATAAAGAAGATAAAGTTTTAGCACAACCAGAAATGTCTAATAGAGGATCAGGATACGTAACAGCTATTGCAACTATTACTGGCGACGGCTTTGCTGAAGTATTTCAAACAGGTTTATCATTGGTACTTTCAGATGTATCTAGAATTCCAGGACCTGGTGATAACTTAGAAATAAATGGCATAGGTGACGTTGTTTATAGAGTTGTTAGAGTAGATGAACAAACAGGAGCTGGGCCTTTTGAAATAACTGTTTCAATCAGTCCTAGTATAGGTGTTGAAGAATCTCCTGCTCACGGTGAAGTAATTACTATTAGACAACAGTATAGTCAAGTTAGATTGACAGGGCATGATTTCTTAGACATAGGTACAGGAAATGTAAGTTCAACAAGATATCCAACTTTGTATCTAGAAGGACAAGACCCATTAAATGCAGCACAAGGATTTAACGAAACTGTTGCAAAAGGTGGCGGACGAGTATTTTATACATCAACTGACCAAGATGGTAATTTTAGGGCAGGAGAATTATTTGCTGTTGAACAGGCAACAGGTGTTGTCACAATCAATGCAAGTCAATTTGATCTAGGAGGTTTAACAGAATTATCCATTGGTGGCATTCAAGTAGGTGGCACCGAAGTTGTAATTAGAGAATTTTCAAAAGATCCTAAATTTATTGCTGATTCTAATAATATTGTGCCTACTCAGGCAGCGATTAAAACTTATCTTGAAAGTAGAATTAGCGGCGGCGGATCAAATGCAAATACTAACAGACTAGTAGCAGGACAAGTACAGGTCGATACAAATCGACTAACAACTACTAGTGGTTTACAAATTAATGTAAACCAAAAAGTAAATCTAAAAAAAGGTGCAGATGGTCATTATCTAGCTTCACTTTTTTACGGAGTTGGAGGTTAAATATAGCATAATGATAAATACATATAACATACATGTAGGAAGAAAAAATGGCAGAATTTAAACTAGGTAGAATTAGATTTATATGGAAGGGCGACTGGTCCGCTTCTACAGTTTATTACAAAGATGATATCGTTCGCAACGGCGGTAATGTATATGTTGCTTTGTCAGGACATACAAGTTCAGTAGATTTTGCTAATGATCAAAGCATACATTGGAATAAAATGTCCGACGGCCAAGACTGGAAAAGCGACTGGCTAGTTAACACCTATTACAAAATTAATGACGTTGTAAAATACGGCGGCTACTTATATATTGCTAATACAGCTCATACTAGTGCTGCAACAGTAACACTAGGATTAGAAGATGATCAGGCAAAGTGGGACCTTTACGGAGAAGGCTTTGACTGGAACGGCGATTGGAGCGAAACAGCTCGCTATAAAATAAATGATATTGTAAAATACAACGGTATAACTTATATCTGTATTGAAGGTCACACAAGTGCTAGTAGTTCTTTAGGACTAGAAAACGATCAATCTAAATGGCAAGTATTTTCAGAAGGTTTTGAATGGCTAGGTAACTGGGCAACTGAGCAAAGATACAGAAAAAACGATATTATAAAATATGGCGGACAACTTTATGTTGCTAATACCGGCCATACATCTGCAGCAACAGAAACACTAGGATTAGAAGCTGACCAATCAAAATGGGATTATTTTCATAAAGGTATTGAATATAAAGGTACATGGGCAACTTCTATAAGATACAAAGTAAATGATCTTGTAAAATGGGGTGGTGGCATATGGATTGCTAATACACATCATACAAGCACAACAAGTTTAGCAGCAGACGAATCTAATTGGGCACAATTTGTAGAAGGATTAGAGTTCGAAGATAATTGGAGTGCTTATGAAAGATATCAACCTGGCGATATAGTAACTTATGGTGGATATTCGTATGTAGCAGTCACAAATAACATTGCTTTGAAACCGTCAGATAACACAAGTGATTGGGACGTACTAAACACTGGTTGGCGGTTCATAGGCGATTACGACGACGATAGTACAAATAGAGAATACATCGAAGGCGATGTAGTAAGACTTGGCGGATTTACATACCTATGTATAGACAAGCATACTGGACAACGTCCACCTAATACTGATTACTGGGAAAGACTTAACAGCGGTATCGAATGGAAAGGTGCTTGGGCAGATGCAACATTTTATGATGCAGGAGATGCTGTGCGCTACGGCGATAACAGTTATATTGCTATTGTTGCTCACGATTCAGACGAAACTGTTGCTCAAAACAGACCAGACCAAGATGTAGACGGCAGTGAATGGAATTTATTATCCGGCGGCGTAGAAACTAATGTACTAACAACAAGAGGCGACATAGTTTACTATGGCGGTGCTGGTCCAGCTAGATTACCAATAGGTGATAGCGGACAAGTATTAAAAGTAAACAATGCAGGAACTGATCCGCAATGGAGTTTCTTAGGTTCAATCAATAATGTTTACTATGTTGAAACAAACAACGGACAAGACACTCCTGCACCTACATACGGTACAACACTTGATCAACCTTTTAAGACTATTCAATATGCTGCACAACAAATAGAAAATGGTGCATTAAGACCAAATGCAAAGTATTTGATAGAAACAAATAATGCATTTGTAATGGACGAAACAGTAGAATGGGTAGATGCACAAGTTACAGCAAATGCTGGTACTCCATTTACTAATACGTTTACTTATGATAAAGCGGCTTGGGAAATATATAGTGGAAGATTAGTTTCTGCTATTATGTATGATATAACTCACGGTGGCAACCAAAAGGTAAGAAATTTAACTTTAGATATTTTTGATAACACTGATATTGTTGGCAAAGAAGCAGAATTTAATGCAGCAATGACTTACACTGTAGATTTAATAGATGCAGTAATAAGTAACGTTGCGCCTGCTGCTACATACGGAACTTTTAGTCAAACAACAAACGTTAGCTACTCTGAAGAAACCGATGCACAAACAACTATAGATAATTTACTTGTAATATTGACAGATGCAGTAACAGCAGGTGTTAATACAGGTGTTCCGGCAGAAAGAATTGCAAACAACACTATTTTTGTAAAGACAGGAGAATTTTCAGAAGTCTTACCAATTGTAGTACCTCACAACACAGCAGTAGTTGGAGACGAATTACGATCAACTAGAATTGTACCTGCAGGCTCTTTAGTAAGTTCATCAGATACTCCGTATTCGCTAGCAGGTATTTTAAATTTAGAAAGTAATCTAAATGCACTGCTATCAGGAGACAACGACGGCCCAGGATTATCAGACGGATTAAGTTCGTTCTCAGGCGAATCAGTAGATTCAACATTAACTGTTGCAGATTCTGCAGTGGCATTAGAAGTAGCTGAACTTGCTAGACAAATACATGATTATATTGACTTTGGAGTAAATGGTGCGTCAGGCGACTCAACAATACCTACTAAGTACGGTAGTAATGTATTAACTACAACTATTGAGAATACATATGCTGCGGAAGTAATTGAGAAAAATAGAACTTATCTTGTAGAAGAGGTTATCGGATACATTGCAGCTACATATCCGTCATACAGTTATAATGCAGACAAATGTCGTAGAGACGTAAACAAATATATTGATGCAATTAAGCACGATCTTTTGTATTCAACTAACTATAGATCTTTACGGGCAGCAGAACAATATGTAAATGCAGTAAATGGATCAATTACCAAAGACATGTTTTACATGCGTAATGGTACAGGATTAAGAAACTGTACAGTATCAGGTCTTACAGGAACATTAAGCAGTGATAATGCATTTGGCACCAAACGTCCTACAGCAGGAGCATTTGTAAGTTTAGATCCAGGTTGGGGTCCAGCACACACAGATGCATGGATTACTAACAAATCTCCATACGTACAAAACGTAACAACATTTGGTACAGGCTGTATTGGTTGTAAAATTGACGGTGACTTACACGATGGCGGCAACGACTCAATCGTTGCTAACGACTTTACACAAGTCGTAAGTGACGGTATTGGTGTATGGTGTACTAACTTAGGAAGAACAGAACTTGTTAGTGTGTTCTCATATTATGGACATATTGGTTACTTAGCAGAAAACGGTGGTAAGATTCGTGCTACTAACGGTAACTCATCTTATGGTACATTTGGTACTGTTGCAGAAGGCACAGATGTAACTGAAGTTGCAACCACTGGGCAAGTTACAAATAGATCGTTTGAAGCTGTTATAGATTCAGTATTAACAGATGGCGATGATATATTAATCTTTGAATATTTAAACGCAGGACAAGATTATACAGCAGGCGGCACAACCTTTACAGTTACGGGCGAAGGCTTCGGTGCAAGTATTAATACTCCTGTTGTAAATAACGGAGCAGTATTTGAAGTAAGAATGCTAAACCCATCAGATAACTTAGGTGGCAAAGATTATATTACTGGAACTAACGCTGCCCAGGGCGGAAACGCTACAAGTATTACAGTTAGTAATACAGATATTAGAACAAGCGGACAATACATTGGTATGGCTGTATATATTACATCAGGTGTTGGTGTAGGACAATATGGATATATCGATTCTTACAATTCTGGAACAAAGATTGCTTCTATTTACAAAATGAGTGACGGAACTCCTGGATGGGATCATGTCACTGGGCAAGCTGTAGAAACAACATTAGACGGAACAACTACGTATGTAATTGAACCAAGAGTTACATTTACTGCACCGCCTAGTGGCTTATACGCAGATACTGCAAAAGGCCGCGCATATGTTGAAGCCGGCCAAATTTCAAAAGTAACCCTTTGGGATACAGGTTCAGGATATACGTCTGCACCAACATTAACTTTTGTCGACCCAAATAATACAGTTGATGCACCAATACAAGTAAGAATTGCTGATGGTGTGCTTACACAACCTACGTGGACTGATAGAGGAACAGGATTTGTTACAGCAGAAGCCGAAGTAACAGGCGATGGGTTTATGGATAGATATCAACCTGGAGAACTTATTCAAGTTGTAAATTTAACAGAAGAACCAAAAGCCGGCGCAAATGTAGAATTCGATCATTTACCGGGACAATTTTTTAGACTAGTTGTTGTAAGAGATTTAGGCGGCGTTGGTCCGTTTAGTGCGCAGTTACAAGTAAGTCCGAAACTGCCTATTACAGATGCACCTGAACACAATGAAGATCTTTCGTTTACACTGAGATACAGTCAAGTACGTCTAACTGGTCATGATTTCTTAGACATTGGTACAGGAAACTTTGCAAATACAAATTATCCAGGAGTACCATTAATTGACCCAATACCAGATAATGAAACTATAGATAGTGGCGGCGGCAGAGTGTTCTACACAAGTACTGACCAAGACGGTAACTTTAGAGTTGGCGAATTGTTTAGTGTTGAACAAGCAACAGGTGTTGCTACACTTAACGCTGATGCGTTTAACATAAGCGGCTTGCAGGAGTTATCATTAGGTGAACTTGGTTTAGGCGGAACAGGCGCAACAATTACAGAATTTAGCACAGACGGAACGTTTACTGCTAATAGTGATAACATAGTACCTACACAAAAGGCAATAAAAACTTACATTACGTCACAAATAGGTGGCGGCGCAGCCACATTGAATGTAAATAGTATTACGGCAGGCCAGATACAAATATCTACTAATACCATAGAACATGTTGGCGATACGCAGATAAATGTAGAACAAAAAATGAACTTTAAGCGAGGAGTGGATGGCCACCCAGTCGCTCTTAACTATTTCTTAACACAATGAATGGAGATTAATTAACATGGCTACAGGAAGATTAGGAGTTGGAGACTTAACTGGTGATGTGGATACAACATTGTATACATGTCCTACAGACACATTTGCAATAGCAAGTGTATCAGTTTGCAACAGAGGAAATTCGCCGACTACTATAAGATTAGCAGTAGCGGCATCAGATACACCGTTGAATTCGGAATTTATAGAGTTTGATATCGAAATCAACCCCAAAGGTGTGCTTGAAAGAACAGGTATTGTTCTTGATGCAGGAAAAAAATTAGTTGTACGGTCATCAGGAGCAAATGTTTCAGCAGTTGCTTTTGGAATTGAGACGTCAACTGTATAAATACATATAGGATAAGGAAACTAACATGGGTAGATATATATCAACAACAGGTACAGCAGCACCAGTACTTCGCGACATAGACACTACATATACTGCCGAGCCGCAAGATAGAATACTTGCAGATTCGTCAGGTGGAGCGTTTACAATTACGTTGCCAGCAGCAGCCGGCACATTAGAAGGTGATGTAGTGCAGATTATTGACGTAACTGGTTCTTTTGGATCAAACAACGTAACCGTTGGCAGAAACGGATCAAATATTAATAGCGATGCTTCAGATCTAACACTTGACATCAATGGCGCGATTGTTACACTATTGTATACAGGCGCAACATATGGTTGGGTAATCTCAAGCACTTAATGAGGAAATAACAATGGCATCACTGCGCGAACTATTAGAGGCAAAAAACGAGATAGAGTCAAGCGAAAGCAACTTGGATACAGGTCGAGTCTACTCCTTTACCCCAGGCACTTCATGCATGAACATGCCCGGCCAATTTTTAATGTGTTGGGAATCTCCTGGTACAGGAGAAGCAATAATTGAGGTATGGGGAGCAAGCGGTTCAGCAGGCACTAACTGCTGCTGCGCATTAGGATTACCAGGTAATCCTGGCGCTTACTCTAAAAGGACACTGCCTGTAACAGGATCTAGTTTTGTATGTGGTAAAATGGGCGGCGCCTGTTGGAACACTACTTGTTGCTACAAAGGCCGCAGCGAATGTTCGTGCATTTGTTATTCAGGTTCAGCAGATACTGGTACAATGATTTCACAGGGCGGCCGAGGCGGCCCAACTTTTAATTCAAATAATGGTACTGCAATAAGTTGCTGTTATAGAGCTAATGGCTATCCATTTACACAATTTCAAGACTACTGCGGTATAGTTTGTAACTATGTGGCTGGAGAAATAGCAACTGCTTCGGGTGGTGATATTAATTGTGATGGCGGTTGGAGTTGTATGATATTTTATCATTGCAATTCCTGTTGTACATGTAGACACGTTCCGAGCATAAAAACTTCACCAGGAATATATGCAAATGATGGTGCAGTGCTTACATATAATATGGAGCACCAGACAGAACGGAACGCAGGCTCAGGCACAGGTCAGATTCACATGTATTCTGCACTGTCGTCGGCAAGTAGATCACCCGGTGCTGTAGGACCCATGACTTACTGCTGGCAGAGCGGCAGATTCTGCTCGTGTTACGGCGGAGTGGCCTGCCACATGACATTACCGTTTGGGATACCAGCAGCGCCAGCACACGCTTGTGACAATCGATGGGATTACGGCATGATAGGTGGACATGGCGCAGTGAGAATTACATTTAGATAATAGGATTTTAATATGACAATACTTAGCGAACTTGTAAACAGTAGGTTTCCATCGGGTGCAGGCGGCAGCGCAGGCGTAGAAACAAATTTAGAGGAAGGCATAATTTATGCATTTTCTCCGAGTACGCATTGCGGCAACACTTTCCAACAAGAAATGTGTTGGCTAGCTCCAGGAAGCGGAACTGCCGTAATTGAACTTTGGGGAGCATCAGGAAGTGGTGCTAGAATGTGTTGCTGCGGTGGCGGCGTTCCAGGTAATCCGGGAGGATACTCTAAACAAACTGTGCAAGTAGAAGCAGGCGACTATGTTTCGGGTATTATCGGTGTTTCCTGTGGTAACGATAGTTTATGTTGGAGAGGCTGTAGTCAAAGTAGCTGTGTGCGTATTTGTCACGTAGGCGGATGTTCATGTTTGTGCTCAGAAGGCGGATATGGTGGTTTTTCAATTTGTTCGGAAGGCGGCAGCGGAATCGGCTGCTGTCTCAGAAGTAATATTGGACTACCTGGTAGTGAGTTCAGTAGTGGATGTGGAATTGTTTGTAACTTTCCGTGCATGGGTAGAGCATACCAAGGAGGCGTAGGCACTGCAGATGCACTGTGCTGCGGAGGACAAAGCTGCACAAGATTTTGGACATGTTGTCCTTGCTGTAGATGTAAAATGACGCAGATTCCTGCGGTAGCACCGGGTGTGTTTGCCAAAGGTACTTCTTGGATTGGTGTTCAAATGGAACACGATAACAGTGTATCTCAAGGCGGCATGGGGTCTGAGATGTGGAATCACGCAGCAGGCTTAAATAGTTTAGCAAAAACTGGCTACATGGGCTGGAACGGATTTCCAGCATCTTGTTGGGCAGGGTCTAGATCATGCGGTTGCTACGACAGCTCAACATCTGGCATGCATCTTTTACCTTATGGTGTTCCAGGTACAACTTCGTTCTTATGCGATAGTGTACGACATCCTGGTTGGCGCGGCGGCATGGGTAACGTAAGAATAAGATTTATAGGATCATAATATGGCAAATTTAAGTACACTAATACAAGCAAGATCAACAGCTGGATCAACACCAGAAACTAACTTAGCAGAAGGATCGATTATTTGGTTTACTGCTAATACCTCAGACGGTACTCCATATCCGTGTTATGCACAATGGAAAGCTCCTAGCAACGGTAGAGTGATAGTAGAGGTTTGGGGAGCTGCTGGATCATCTAGTAGAGTTTGTTGTTGCGGAGCGTCAATGCCGGGCAATGCCGGAGCATACTCTAGAAGAGAAACTCTAGTAAGTACAAATACATGTATTTGTTTTTGTGTAGGAATGCCTTGTACTTCACCTAGCAATCAAATCGAATGCAGCCAAGCAACTATGTTGTGTGTTTCAAATAACGGTGCAGGAGATACATTTTGTATGTGTGCTCAAGGCGGCGCCGGCGGATATGGCATGTGCATTAGCGGCAATTCGATTGCTTGCTGTTTTGTAAGCGGGCAGGCCCTATGTAATAGTTTGAGTAGCGGTTGTGGATGGATATGCAATACTTGTAGCGGTAGGCACAATGCAACAGCCTATGGCGGAACTACAAATATTCAAGGCGGATATTCTAAACAGTATTTTGGACACTGTAACCCGTGCTGTGTTAACTGTCACTATAGCCTAGTAAAAACTAGCGCAGGTGTATTTGGCACAGAACCGTCTGAAATACGTCATAGCATAGATTGGTGTCGACAGTGCTGCGGCGGTGGCGATGTTATGCCTATGATAAATGCAGTAACTTCTGCATCCAAACAGCCGCAACAAGGCGGCCACATCCAAGGCGAATGGTTTAGCACCCAATATTGTGGATGCTACCAATCTCATATGTGTCAGACTATGTACGGAACAGGAATACCAGCACCAGGCGCTAACGGGCGAGAAAACGGCAGGGCCCATGGCACCAAAGGCGGCATGGGCGCAGTAAAAATTAACTTTATACCTAACTCTTAAGGATTACCAAAATGAATATGAATTTTAACGTACCAATTACAGACGAACCATACACTAGTAGTACTAGTGAAAATAAAACTGTTGCAGCAGAATATTATGGAGCACCATATATAGTTATAGGTGTTGACCCTAGTAATTCAGCAGTAATGAGTGTTGATAGAGAAGCTGAGGAAGCAATGGATATGTCAGAGTTTGAAGACGATGTTCTTGAATTTCATCTTATTGCAGTAAATGAGTCCAATGTATTAGCAGTAGCAAAACTAACTCATCAATTTACTAGTGAAGCTTCGGAATATACAGAGTCTTTGAATGATGACGAGACATATACTTACCCATATGATGCTAATAATGTATTTAATGATGTGTATAATAATGATCACCTGACTTATGATGCAGATAGTGGTGCATTCACAATGCCGGGCTTCTTAACACACGGCGTCAGCACAGAAGATTTTTGGACATCCATTACTGAAAGAAAAGAAGAGTTTAAAGTTATTCAAGCAGACGGAACTTTAAATGAAGATCAACAAACCGCAGTCGATGCTTATGTTGATTGGATGGAAAATGCACCTACTAAATACGACGGTGTAGCGCATTGGAAAATTCCATTTCCTAACAGTCCAGAAGTATAAAGCCACTTTTAAAAAAGCTTTTGATCTAGATCAATAAGTAATTTTATACATTTGTTATAGGAATTACTTAATGAGATCAAAAGCTTTTTTTGTGAACGGCGGCTACGGTAGAGTTGTTTGTTCAATACCAGCATTCGAAAAATATGCAGAAGAATCGGGAGACAATGATTTTATCATTGTGTGCGAAGGCGGCACCGATGCGTTCAAGGGCCATCCAATACTTGATGAAAGAGCATATGATATTTGGCACAAAAATTTATTTAGAGAAAAAATAAAAGACAGAGAATGTGTTACTACAGAGCCCTATAGAGTTTGGGAATATTATAATCAAGAATGTAGTCTTACTCAAGCATTTGATATTCAAATAAACGATAAAGGTATTAGAGAACTTCCTAAGACCAAATTATATCTATCAAAAGAAGAACTGTTAGTTGGAAAACAGATCGTAGATGAAGTAAAAGAAAAACTTAAAAAAGACAAGGTCATCTGTATTCAACCATTTGGCCGCAGCTCTACAGTTAATAATAATACATTCATGGATAGTAGCGGAAGAAGTATAGAATATAAAGATCTAAAATCTATAATAAAAAAATTACAGAAAGAAAAGTTTGCTGTAGTTATAATGAGTGAATACAAATTTGACTTTTCTAAAGACGGATTTGCAGACGAAGTAGCAATGCCTGATAATGTTAGTCTAAGACAATGGGCTTCAGTTATAAAGAATTGCGATCACTTCCTTGGATGTGATAGTGTTGGTCAGCATTTATCATATCAAGCAGAAACACTAACCACAATTGTAATAGGATCAACATTTCCTGTAAATGTTAGCTATCCGGACTGTGAGTATTTTAATATTATTGATCTAGGTATGCATGACAGAGTATACGATCCAATCAGAATATTACCCGATGAATATACATCAAGAAAAAATGAAAACATCATGTATATGAGTGCAGAAATACAAGACTACGTAGTAGACACTGTACTAGGAAAAAACCCAGAAACAAAATAATCTATTGAGGAAATTAAAAACACTATGGAAAACAACACAGGTTATATTGCTGCAATAGCACGAGGACACAATGCAGGAGTTTGTCTTTTAAAAGATGGAGAAATTATTTTTTCTATTGAAGAAGAGAGATTAACTCGGCAAAAATATGATGGCGGCCCGTATGCAAGTATGTTAAAAATATTAGAGTATACAGATAAAATTGATTATCTTGTAGTAGCGCATACGCAAGGACTTAACGATACAGCAGGCAAAGTAGATTTTAGTGGCGATGATGTATATACAGGACTAGCCCGCAAGTTAGGACTTATATCTCGTAAAGAAAATAATCACGAGCATCCTCAAGTAATAGATTTGAGTCACATACATCATAGATTACACGCTGCATGTGCATTTTATAGAAGCGGATTTGATGAAGCAACAGCAGTAATTGTAGACGGCGCTGGCACATTTATGCCAATGAATGTAAACGGAGAAGAGACAATAGGCTGGGAAACAGAAACAGTATTTGAATGTAAATATCCAGATGCAATAAAAACTGTATACAAGCACATTGGCACTCGAGGTCCGCACTATGGCGGCAAACTTCAAATATCCGAAGGTGACAGCGAATATACAGCATTTTTATCAGATACTGCTGGTATTGTAAAGGCATATGAAGCTGCAACACAATATTGCGGATTTAGTGCAATTGAAGCTGGAAAAACTATGGGGTTATTTCCGTATGGAGAAGAAAATCCTAATATTCCAAAAATGTTTAATTATGACAGCATTATTCCTACAACTAATAGAAATTTAATTATACCTACATATCCAAATGCTGGAGCAATAAATGCTGGTCATTATGCAGAATTAGAAACAAAAGAAGAAGATTTTGTAGACGCAGATCTTACAACATTCCAAAATAGAAGAGATATTGCTTATGCTGTACAAACTCAGACACAGGATAGAGTAACACAGTTAATTAAAGAAGCTGTAGAAATGACAGGTATTAAAAATGTTGTTATAAGTGGCGGTTATGGGTTAAATTGTGTTGCTAATTATCACTATTTAAAAGAGTTAGATGATGATATAAAGATATACGCAGAACCTATATCAAATGATGCTGGCACAGCATTAGGAGCAGCATTATTATATCATAAAGCTAGAGCGCAAGATGAAACAGTAATGCAACGATCAGACGATCTATATCTAGGACCAAAATACGAATATTCAACAAAGGAAATATATAGCTTAGGAAAGAGTTACAGCGCAGAAATAGAAGATGCTGACCATGAAAAAGTTATTGATCTAATAACATCAAAAAACATTGTTTCTGTATTCCAAGGTCGATCAGAAAATGGTCCTAGAGCGTTAGGTAATAGAAGTATACTATATGATCCTACAGATCCTAAAGGTAAGGATCATGTAAACACAATAAAACGTCGCGAATACTTCCGTCCATTTGCAGGCAGTATACTAGAAGAAGATGTACACGAATGGTTTGACTTACGTGGTATGGAAAGTTCACCAACGATGATGTATGCCGTAAATTGCCAACCAGGTATTGAAGAAAAGATTCCAGCTATTATTCATGTTGACGGAACGTGTCGTATTCAAACTGTAAATAGAGATCAGAATCCTCATTACTATGATATTATCAAAGCATTTAAAGAGCGCACAGGATGTCCGATTATATTTAATACTAGCTTTAACTTAGGCGGCGAGCCGTTAGTAGAAACACTTGAAGATGCATTGTGGACATTACAGCAAAGTGATATAGAATATTTGTATCTACCAGAATACGGAAAGCTACTTACTATTAAAAACAAATAAATACTAATAACAATATTAGGAAAAACAAATGTTTAACATAGCAAAGTATATTACTAGTGGATTACAAAATACGCTTTTATTAAAAAATAATTCGGGATTTTCCTATGGAGGTCCGTGGAAGGGTGTTATTGATGATACACTTGTAGATAGGTGGCATGTAGGAGATTTTGTATCTGCAGAATATACTATAAGTGTTGAATATGATACAGACAATAGAGAAATCTTAAAGTGTTTAGTAGTAGCTTCAGCAGGCCAAGCAAAACTCAATGTTTACTCAAGATTATCTACAAATACAGAACTAGTAGAAATACGTGCTATAGTAAATGACAGTTATGTTGATGTTTTTGCTAGTCCTAAATCCACAAAACTGCAAGGATCTAAATTAATATTTACGGCAAAGTATTTTACCAGTCAAAATTAGATTTGATCTTTTTTAGGTAAATACTATGCAGGAGTAGATAATGAAGAACGCAACTAATTCACCATATCATTCAGATTTTGGATTCAACAGCCCCGGGTTTACTGTGGATGCGCAAGGTAATATTGTCGCAACATCTATTTCATTATCTACATCAACAGATACTCTTATAGGTGATTTTGAATTTACTGATAACGAAACTAGTTTTGGAATTGTAGGTATAGAAGGATTTTCTCCTTCCATTAACTTAGCTAGGGGAGAAAGTTACACACTAGAACTTTCTCTAACATCATTTGCATTTGAACTAGTAAAAGCTAACGAATCAGAATATGTAGATTTTACTGTAAACCACAGTGACGGATCTACGGGAAATGATGCACAAGGAAAAACTTCTGGATTATTGAGTTTTACAATCCCTCAAAACTACATCGACGATACAATTATATATAGAAATGTTGGATCAAACGTCAAAGGGACTATAAATGTAATTGATCCAGTAGGACTTTTTAGTTCAGTCAACGTCACAGACATAATAGATTCGAATAGCCCCGAAACAGGTTCTTTACTTGTTACAGGCGGCGTCGGAATCAAACAAAATTTAACAGTAGGTGGCGAACTTAACATTTCAAACTTGTCTGTCTATAATGAAACTATAAATGTTTTGGCATCAGACTCAAGTTTGTTAGGAACTATCGATAATCAAGGATCTAGCATTCCTGTAAAAGATACTACAATTATAAATACTTCCTTATCGTCGTCAACAATAACTACCACACCAACGCAAGCAAATGATATTACAAATAAAACATATGTAGATTCTACAGTGTCTGCACTGGCAATAGCACTAGGAACATAGAGAATGGCAAAAACACAACTTAAAAATTATGTATACAAACCAGGATTAGCAGCAACCGATAATAGATATCCGGATGCGTATAGCCTAATACTGCAAAACAAAAGTTTTATACAAAAGGAAAGTGCAGCATGGATACAAGATCAAATTGATGCAAGCACAGCAGGATTTGTAGGTTATACATACAATCAAGAAAAATGTGAAAGAGATGTTGGGTATAACATAGACGCATATCTATTAGATATTAGATATGGAGGAAATGAAAATACCTACAACACTATAAAATATTATTGGGATCAAGATGTTGCACAAATTGACGGCGATAGACAGCCAGAAATACAAACATATGGATTTATAAAGACTTTAATTAATACTTATATTTTACAAAATACGTCATATAGTGCATCAAATACAGAAGTTACTCAGACTTTAGATTTGACAAAAACAGCAGAAACTGATGCAATCGATGAAATAGATGCATTATTAGACAACACAATTCAAGTAGTTACAAGCGGTCTTTCGAGCCTACCTACACTTGTAGATAATGGTGTAGGAAGAATAAAGGTGCAAGGACGTTACGATACTGATGAATTATTATTAATTACTAATACTACAAAAAATGAAATAATATATAACTTTAGTAATCCTACTACAGGCGGCTTTGTAACACTAAAAACTGATAGTGTAAATGAAGATAAAGATTTTTTAAAGTATTTGCAAACAACTGACGCTATAACAACTATTACTTTAAATTACGACACAAGTAGTCATTCATCTACTGATGATATACAAATTTTTGTAGAAAAAATAGAAAATGGCAAAAGTGTTGTAACAACTAGACCATATGATTTTGGAACAGATGCAATTGAACGTATGCGTATTGCTCCTCCATTAAGTATGCTTGATGCTGACTTTGAGTACGGATTACAGCCTACAAAGTGGGCAGCAATATCAACAATGCGTGGCTATCCTAGTATTTACGAAGTTCCAGGAACAGATACAAGTGTTCTAAGTGTTATAACTGACGCAAGTGCAGGGACTAGTGGCGTAGGACAATCTTTAATTACTGTTACAACTGTATCTCCACATGGTTTTGTAGAAGGAGATCCAATTACAATAAAAGCATTAGAAGATAGTGTTGTTGGTGCAGCTAGAGCAGAAGGGTCGTTTATAATTGTTGATGTCCCCTCAGATAGAACATTTACGTTCTTTGCAAAGTCAAAGGTTGGAGAAAACGACGGAGATATATTATCGACAACTTACACACAACTTAGGAAAGCCGGCTTTTATACTGGTGCAACTATAGGTAATCCTACTTTTTCTGTACTAAGTAACGGAAGCTCCGGCACAATGGTTACAGAGTTAGGAACTGCCGCAGGATCAGATAGAATTGCATTTGACGGCAATGCTCCAGAAATTGGATCTCCAATTACAGATGCAAGTAACGCAATTCCTGTAGGCGCCCAAGTTACAGGCGTTAGAACTACAAGTTCAGGAGGAGGAACATATATAACTCCTACTATTGAAGGCGATTACGGTCCTGGAGCAACATCTATACAAGTAACAGATTCAACCGGTGTTGTACAAGATTTAGCATTAGATTCCGGCACAGGAACAGCAGTATATGTTAGTTCTGTAGCAGGAAACACAATTAATTTATCCAATCCCCTTACAGCTTCTCTTACAGGAAATACAACTACGTATACTGCTGTCGAAGGTTTGAATCAAACAGGCGTAGGTGTAGATGCAGAATTTGATGTAAGTAGAGCATCTGGCAGCTATACAATTGATGCAATCAGTAATAGTGGTTCAAATTATGAAATAGGTGACAGGATATTAGTTGCAGGTACACTTTTAGGCGGATTATCTCCTGATAATGATTTAGTAGTTATTGTTGATACCGTACTTGGAAGCGGTGCTGTAGAAACTTTTAGTACAGAAGGCACAGCGTTTACTGGCACGTTAACACTTCCTGGAATTACAGCACCGCCTGCGGAAGGCGGCGCAGGATCGGGTGCTAGATTCAATGTTACAATAGATAACGGAAGTTTTGATGTTACTTTAGCTACTGGCCCTAACGACGATGATAGTACAGGTTATTCAGTTACCGATCAAGTTATTATAGCAGGCGACGAATTTCCAGGAGGATTTAGTCCAGCTAACGATTTAATTATACAAGTAACAGCAATTACTTCAGGCGGAGCAATTGATACATTTACTGTGTCGGGCACTGCTCCGGATGCTAGTGCTACAATAACTAATCCGCCTATTGCTAGTACAACAACAGTAGCTGGTTCAAACGCAGCTTACGATGTAACAATTACTGGCAGTGTGTATAGTGTAACTAGAACAAATGACGGTATTAACTATTTGCCTACAGAAGAGATAGTAATATCTGGTGCAGAATTAGGAGGTACAAGTCCAACTAATGATTTAACAATAACTATCGATAATGTAGACGGGACTGGAGCAATTACTGCTGAGAGTGCATCAGGCGTTGCAACAGGAATTTTGCCTGTAGGTGATTTTGATGCATCTAACTTAATAGGTTCTGGTTTAACTTTTAATGTTGGATTAGATGCAGGAACATACAGTGTTGTAGTAGCAGATACAGGAACCAATTATGGTATTGGCCAAGAAATAATTATTCCCGGTAGTAGTCTAGTCGGAGAAGACGTGACTAATAATCTAACTGTTACAATTAGCACACTTATAGGAGAAAACGGCGTAGATGCTATTACATCGTCAGGCACTGCTGCAAGCGGCACAGCCAGCTATACTAGTGTTGCAGGATCAAATGATGCTCCTATAGGATCAAACGGAGAATTTACTATTCAAAGAACCGGCGGAACATACGGTTCGATTACAATTACTAATGGTGGAAATGGATATCAGATAGGTAATAGGATAAAAATTATTGGAGGCCAATTGGGAGGCCAATCTCCCCAGAATGATTTAATACTTCGAGTAACGGGAGCAGTAGCAGGAGTGATGCAAACTGTAGTTAGTTCTTATGTTACTGCTAATTTAGGTGATAACTTAGATCTTATAAGTACTTTCACAATATCAGAAAACACAGATACTGCATTAGCAGCAGCAAGTTCTTTATCTTTTGGAGCATTAGCAACTCTAGAAGTTACATTTCCTAATGCACACGGACTAGTGCCTGGAAATACATTTATAGTAAGTATAAATTCAGATGACGGAGCTAACAATCATGCATTATCATCAGGATCATTCTTTGCAACTGATATACCGTCAACTGATAAACTAAGATTCCAAGCTAGAGCAGAAGGTACAATTGACGATACTATACAAATTGGTGGAGAAGTTTATCCAAGACCAGATAGCTTCTTTATACACAGACCGTTTGATGGCGGTGTACAGCTAGGTACAGGCGGTCCGCAACACGGCTCACAAGCTATACGTCAAAGTAAAAAGTATATTCGTTACCAGTCAGGTAAAGGCATTATGTATACAACTGGCGCACTTTTTGCTCCGAGCTACGATATTAGAAGTATAACAGCAGAAGATGTAGAAGTTGGCTCACTTATAACTGTTGTTACTGATGATAACGATCACGGAGTACAAGAAGGCGGCATAATCCGTTTGCTAGGCGTAGAAACACCAGGATATAACAGTGGTCCTGAAACTGCTGTTCCTCCTACATTTGATTATACAGTTGTTGATATAGTTGACGAACGTACATTTAAAATAAGAGCCCAGCGTAGACTAGGTGCAACTACTGCTGTACTAGGTTTCGGCGCCCAAATGAGTGTTGTTAGTTGGCACGGTGCTACAGTACGTTCAGGTATCTTTGATGATCAAAATGGTATTTTTTGGGAGTTTGATGGCACACAGATAAGCGTTGTGCAAAGAACAGGTACTAGACAACTTGCTGGCACAATTGCATTATCTATAGATAGTAATCTTATATCAGGAACAAACACTAGATTTTTAGATCAATTAAAAGCAGGTGACAGAATTATTATCAAAGGCATGACACATGTTGTGAGTCATGTTAATAGTCAAACCGAATGTACTATCACACCTGACTGGCGCGGAGTTGTAGATATTGTTGGTGCAAAAGCTAACTTAATTGTTGACAAGAAAACAAAACAAAAAGACTTTAATCTAGACAGATTAGACGGAACTGGACCAAGTGGTTACGATATTGATATTGCTAAAATGCAAATGATTGGTATTCAGTACAGTTGGTATGGTGCTGGTTTTATTGACTTTATGCTGCGTGGCGCAGATGGTAACTTTGTATTTGCGCACAGAATGCGTAACTCAAACGTAAACACAGAAGCGTTTATGCGTTCAGGTAACTTGCCTGTGCGTTATGAAGTTAGTAACGAAGGACCAAGCGGCAAACTATCAGCAGCACTTGATGAAAGTCAAGATACAATATCATTAACAGACAGTAGTTTCTTCCCAGACTATGGTACAGTTTATATTGATAACGAAATTATATCATTTACTGGTAATGATAAAACTACGGACACACTAACAGGAATAACTAGAGGAGCAACATTTACTAACTTCCAAGCAGGCGCCACAAGATCATACACAGCAAGTATAGCAGCTATTCATAACGATAGAACAGGTGTTGTATTAATATCGCAAACAATTACGCCATTAATTAGTCACTGGGGTAGTGCGTTTATTACAGACGGTGGTTTTGATGACGATCGAGGTTATATTTTCTCATATGCTGCGACAGGTGTTGCGATCAGTACTACTAAAAATACAGCCTTTATGATTCGTCTATCACCTAGTGTTAGTAATGCACTAACTGGTGACTTAGGTGAACGCGAACTACTAAACCGTGCGCAGTTATTACTATCAGGACTTGAAATTACTTCAGATACAAGCACAGGCGGTATTGTTGTCCAAGGCGTTCTTAATCCGCAAAACTATCCGTTAGATCCTGGATCAGTATCGTGGTCAAATCTAAGTGGCGCAGCACAAGGTGGCCAGCCTAGTTTTGCACAAATTGCTCCGGGTGGTGCTATTAACTGGAATGGCGGCGCAAGCGAAACTACTACTGCGGTTAATATTAGTGCAGACATACAAACTTCAACATACACTCCATTAGTATTTGGCACTGGTGAAAATAACTCACCGATTGAAATTCTTTCTAGTGTATATAATGGAGTTGGTGCAGCGTATACTGGTGCCGAAATTTACGAAGCAAATGGTAATGCATACAGCGGCGGCAGTCAAGGAACATACCTTGTAACTAGTATTAGAACAAGTGGAAATCAAACTCTTATAGATTTTAGAAGTACTACTGGTAGAACACGAAAAGCCACAAACTTTACTGGTACTCCTGGCATATTCTTTAAACAGTCATCATATACTGGATTTACAAACAAATTAATTTTTACTAAAGCAGCTTGGGAAGCAGGCGGTGCATCCGAAGGTACATCAGTTGCTATAACTGATACTAATTGGCCAGCAGGAACTGCGGTATCGAGTGTAGAACTAAAATCGTTAGGTGGAATTGAGTTTTATGAAGTTACATTTAACCAAACTTCTTTAAATTCGTTATCAACAAGTGATAATGTTACATTCCTCTTTGGACAACCACCATTTGCCCAACCAGGTGAAACTGTGTTCTCATTCATTGCTAACCCAGGTGAACGTTCTACACTAGATTTATCAGAATTGAAAGAGCTTACTAATACGCCACTAGGTGGACGAGGAACATATCCAAATGGTCCTGACGTGTTGGCTATTAATGTTTATAAGATTTCTGGAACAGAAGTTTCTGGTAATATTATTCTAAAATGGGGCGAAGCACAAGCTTAATCCTGTGCTTCTAACCAGTTTACAAAGGCAGCAAGATCATCAAAAATCTTAGTTGCCTTTTTAATCTTTTTGTATGTAAATCGTTTGTTTATTAATTCTTCTGTTTCTTTACCGTAACCTGTACGTACTAGTATTGGTTTAGAATTCATTTTCATCGCTACTTTTAAATCAGAGATTTTGTCTCCTACATAGTACCCTTTAGAAAATTTTATATCAGAATGTTCTTTTTCACAACGCTTAAACATTCCTGTGTTAGGCTTAGCATACATATCATTTTTTGCACTGCTTGCGCTATAGTAAAGTGCATTAATACTAGGACAACCTGCTTTACCTAAGAGTTCAAACATATAGTTGTGTAATTTATCAACATCGTCTTCTGTAAAAAGCCCGTGCTCTATGCCGCCTTGATTTGTTATAATAACAATCTTGTGTCCTAATTGTCTAATCCTAGCAACTGCTTCTAAACTTCCTTCTATAGGTTCAAAATCTTTTGGATCTACAGTGTAAGTGCCCCTATCAATGTTAAGGACACCGTCTCTATCTAAGCCGATTACACACTTTTTATCAAAATTTTTCGCCATTTGAGTAACATCGCTACTCCAAAGTACTTTAGGCTGTGGGACTGTCATTTTGACTATCCCCTGGAAAAACTCTATAGTTGTCCTCTACGCTGTCTGCTGTTGACACTTCAGTTATACTAGAACCGGCAACAAGGCATTCTAATTGATGCGGTTGTAATGGAGGATTATGCCATGTTTCGCCTTCTACTAATTCTTTTTCATGCATTTGTGCATTAGTAGTATCGATCCAGCGCACCATAAATTTACCAGTATTTACAAACCAAGTTTCATCTTTTTCTCTATGAAAGTGCATTGAAAATTTAGCACCTTCCTTTTCAAACACCATAATCTTGCCACAGTATTTGTCATTAGATGCCCAAATTAATTCGTAGCCCCATCCTTTAGGTACAACCCCATTTAGTCTAGTCGATTCACTTTCCATTAATATAATCCTCTATGTTTGTCCACTGCATATCTACTACACTATTTAAATTAGTTAACTCTGCACAGGTATAACTTTGGTATTGTGATTTTATGTTATCTGGCATTGGTATGTATTCAATGTCACCTCCGTGTTTGTTAACAATGGATTGCGCTACTGTTTCAAAACTTACTGGACGTCCTGTACCTACATTAAAGATGCCTGATTGATCTACATCAAACATTTTTTCATGTAGTCTACATATATCGTCTACACATACAAAATCTCTAAGATAATTATTACTATCTTCAAATAACTTAATTACACCGTTGTCCTTAGCTTGATATGCAAATTTAGTATACGGACTTGCTTGATCACCTTTGTGTTCTTCGCCTTCCCCATAAACATTAAAGTAACGGAAGCCTTGTATTTTAATAGCAAACTCGTCTATGTATTGATTTATAAATCTATCAAACAAATACTTTGACCATGCATAAGGACTTTGTGGCAATAACGGACCGCTCTCAGTAAAATGTGTAGTTGGACCGTAAACACTTGCACTAGATGCATATTGTAAATTAGTACCAAAGTTTTCACATATTTGTGCTAGTCTAACACTGAACTCAAAATTTTGTTCTAGTATTTGATCCACATCAGTAAAGGTAGTTGAACTAATTGCACCCAAGTGTATACACCAATCATAGCCTTCAGTATGTGGAAGCACACCTGGCTCCCATTCCCAGCCTTCTACTTCGTGGCCTTGTTGTTGCAAATAGCTTGCAACATTTTTACCAATAAATCCTTGGTTTCCTGTAACTAATATTTTCATTTGCTGTTCTCTATAATCTGTGTTGTTGAATATCCGCCTACTGTAGGTATAATATGTACATTAGCTAACTCGTGCCCCACAACAGTTTCAACAGTGTAATCTCCGCCTTTTACAATTAAGTTAGGCTGTATGTGTTTAATTAATTCGTATGGTGTATCTTGTTCAAAAACGTGAACTTCGTCTACCCACGGTAGTATAGATATTTGTTCAACACGTTTTTCTATATTGTTTACTGGACGATTGTTGCCCTTTAGGCGTTTTACACTTGCATCTGAGTTAAGACCAACTATAAGTTTGTCGCCTAAACTACGTGCTTCTTTTAGTAAATTAAAATGTCCTGTGTGCATAATATCAAACACACCGTTTGTAAAGATTACACGTTCTTCAATATCATTGTGTGTAAGTATATATGTACCTACGTGCTGTACTGCACGTCTAGATCCTTTAATAGCAAGTTCTAAACATTGCGTATAATCATAATTCTTAGTTAAGCCATATACAAATGCTGCCAAAAAACAATCGCCTGCACCAGTAACATCTGATACTTCTACTTGTGCAACAGGCAGATTATAATCAACACCGTCTATACTAGCAACTACATTATCTCCAGCATTAGTAGTAATAATATTACCTTGCCAATTATTAAATCCAAATTTAATAAATTCAACATTGTTAGGTTTTACTAACCATGCGTCTTTATACTGATTTGCATGCTCTTTAGGATCTACAATAATTTTACAATTAAATTTATTAAGGTGTTCAATAATTTTAAGAGATTCGTCAAGTACGCCTTTGTTGTAGTCACTTAATATTACATAATCATATTCTGAAAAATCACTACGTAATACATTGCTCAACACAGCAGTACTATCTGCAACTTTGTCGTCGTCTATTCGTGTGATATAATGTCCGTCACAAATAACTCGCGTCTTGATACTACGCGGTTGTTCAGTTTGTAATAGTGTAACATCTACACCTAGACTTTTAAGATTTTCGTATACTAGTCCCGCGCCGCCTAGTGTTTCAACTTCATGCTGATATTTGACCACAGGCACAGGCGCTTCAGGACTTATGCGTTCTGAAGTGCCATAGATATATTTGTCGATTATTACATCACCAAAAACTAATACTTTCATAGTTTTATTATACTTTCTTTTGTATTATTTGTCAAGAAGATTTATAGTTTGGAATACAGTTTCTAATTTAGATAAGTTGACTTTACTTTGAAGTGTATTGCGCAACCCGTGATGTAACGGTTTTGGCCATTTGGTAAAACTACACCAAGCATATCCGTTATGCTCGTCATTTAATATAGGAATAAATTCAGATTGTACTACACATAGGTATGTATGAAAGTGAAACTTACTATCTGCGCTAATGAAACTTTCTAGAGGCAATGTCTTTCTAATATCAGGCATACTACCAATTTCTTCTGAAATTTCTCTTTTAAGGCCTTCCCAAGGTGTTTCTTTGCCCTCGTTAGTACCTCCTACAAGCCCCCACATGTTGTTACGTTTACCGTTGGCTCTGTGTAAAAAAAGAAATCTATTAGTATCTAGTGTGTAGAATAATGCACCGCTACAAGTAATTTTTGTCATACTAATAATTATCCAGCTAGATCTATTCTCCATGTTCCAATTGGATATTCACCGTCGATACTTAACAACCATTCTCCGTTAGCAAATCTATATTGCACACTAGTATTTAAATTTGTTGTATAGGTAGTAGTAGTTGTTTCGCTTGCATCAAAAACAATACTCCAATTGTTTCCATCCCATTCTATTATATCATTTATGTCTGCTACTAAGTTGGTATTGTTTGAATTTTTCCAAGCACTTGCACCTACATTAGACAAATCTGTTCCTATTGCATCTAACAATAAAAGTCGTAATCCTGCAACTTTAATATCGGTTGGATTAAATCCACCAGGATCAATAATATAGTCTATTGTAGTTCTACCTTGTATAATAGTGTCTGAAGGGAAACTATCAGTATCAAAATTAATTTCTATTTTTTTATCATCAAACGGATTAATTGCAAAGGTTCCAGTTATAGTACTGTTATTTTCTGAATTTGTAAGATAAATCCTACTTACGTCGGTTTGATAAGTGTTTGGCAATACTTCAAAAATTTCTTGCCAATTTTTACCTATACTGCCGTTGCCATATAATTGTGCAGTACCTGAATTTAGATACACTCCGTACTGTCTATAATTAACATTAGCCATTTCTGATGCTATAGAAGTCTGTGCTTTTCTGTTTGTATCGTCTCCAGACATGCCTGGCAAAAAGTCTGTATATGCATTGTTTTCTGGCGCACTTACGCCGTCCTCTATTGTTCCTCTTTGTTCGTCAAACATGCTTGTAATAATATTTGTAATAACACCCATTTTCTTAACTCTGGTCGGAGGACTAATGTATATCGGTATAGAAAAAGTTAGAGTAGAAATATCAATTTCGCTATCAACACCTACTGGTACACTTCTATTTGACCACTGTACATTTTCTAAATTTACAACAGTAATACTAGTCCAATCAATAAAGTTGTCAGTAGTTTGCATTTCTAAACTTGGATTAAACAACACAAGTATTTGTTCAAGAATTTGTAATTTTTGATCAGTATTTGATGCCCAGATATCTGCATTTACACGCATCATATAAGGTGTAGGTATTAATCTTTCAACTGTATAGTTTTTGCCTTGATAGTTTAAATATTCATTATTTTCTTCGTCATATGCACGTTCGCGTATATTCACTTTACGTGTATATGTTGCATCAGTTAACCTATCTCTATCTAATTCTAAACCTGTAACATATACTGCTATCCTAGGTGTACTAGGTAACTTATTTTCTGAATTTTCTCTTATAATGTTTGCTACTTGTCGAGTCAAATCGCCATACGTAACAGGAACATCTTTTGTTTTTCCCTTGCCATCTTTGACAGGAAAATTACTCAATATGCGCATCATTTGAGTAGTGTATCTTCTAATTTGGCCGTCGTAAAAGTGTAGCATTAAGTATTATCCGCCTTTGGTCGAAGTGCTTTAGAAAGACTCTGTCTTTCTTCGACTATTTCTCCGTCTATATCATTAGTATTTGTATTATTAATAAATTGTGTTTTATAAGTTTGACGTTCTAATGTATTACTTAAAGTCATTCTAATATCTTGGTTCATTTTGACCCAACGAGTGCCGTCATATTTAAACATTCTGTTTGGAAGAAAGTCTGTCCTCAAAAAGTAATCACCTTCTTGATTATCAATAGGAAAAGATATACCAAAACCAAATGGCGCACCATTTGGAGCAGCATCTCCAGTGCCAACTAGATATCCAGTATAACCTTCTCTGTCTGGTCTATCGGTAACTTCGTCTGCATTTGTATTAATATTAGAAGCATCTAATTCATCAGTATCTGCTGTTCTAAGTGCAACACTACCGTCCTCATTAGTAGCAATAGTGTAATAATGACTTATGTCATAACCTGACTTTGGGGAGTCTGCTTCTGCTTGTGCTACTACTGCATTGTTAATCTGCATTTCTTTTTCGTAGGTACTTAATACATCGCGTAACGTATTATCACTACCTTCTTCTGCAGGTAAATCGAGTATTTCAGCGTATTCCTGTCCGTCATATATTTGCTTCAATTTTAAGCGATATAAGTGTGGATACCATGTTTGTGAAAATCCCTCCGCTGCACGATTAATATCTTCTATAACATAAAAGCGTTTAAGCGCAACACTATAATCATTTAGTGCATACTCGTCTTTAAGGTGCGGCAGTTCGATAACATCCCCGCTAATAGGTTTTCTGCCTAAAGTCTTTACAATGCTAGTAATATGTACAGTCATAAAAAGTGTATCGTTACTAAGGAATAAACCAAATTGACTTAGGTCAAAATCAATATCTTGTACATTATATATGCACCTAGTGTTGTAAATATCAGGATCGTACTTTCTGTCACGATTTTCAAGGAATAACAAATCTTGTATATTAGTTTCTGCAACAGCATCATATTCTGGCTGTACAGCACTACGGTCGTCGTCAGAAGGATTGTTGGGTCCTAAATATTTGTGTATGTTTACATCAGTTCCGCCAATAGTAAACATTTCTTGGATCTGCTTGTCCAAAAAATGATAATCATTGCCGCGTTCTGGTTTGTATAAGCTAAGACGTGGAATAACTTTTTCTCCTATCCGTTATACATATTTATCGCTAGCGATAAATACTATACGGAGAACTTCAATGGCAGAATTAGCAACACAAAAGCAAGAAATATTTGATTACGTTAATACGTTCCTAGGTGGTGGGATGGTTGATGTTGAACTTGATCCTATCCACTACCAAACTGCACTTAAAAAAGCATTAAGCCGCTTTAGACAACGTAGTGATAATAGTGTTGAAGAATCCTATATATTCCTTACAACAGTTGTTGATCAAAACGAATATGTACTACCAAACGAAATAATGGAAGTACGTAAACTATTTCGCAGATCAATAGGTTCTAGAACTGGTGGCGGAGACGGCGGCAGTATGTTTGAGCCATTTAATCTAGCGTACACAAACACTTATTTGTTATCAGGTTCTAAGATGGGTGGATTAGCAACATACGATTTATTTTCACAACATCAAGAACTAGTAGGTAGAATGTTTGGTTCATTTATTGAATTTACATGGAACAATACGAGCAAAAAACTTACTCTTCTACAGCGTCCTAGAGCAGAAGAAGAACTTTTACTTTACTGTTATAACTATCGTCCAGATAGTGAAATACTAAACGACTATCTTGCAAGTCAGTGGATTAAAGACTATACCCTTGCTAGTTGTAAATATATGTTAGGTGAAGCACGTTCAAAGTTTGCTACGATTGCAGGTCCACAAGGCGGCTCAACACTAAATGGCGATACTCTTAAAGCCGAAGCACAAACTGAAATGGATAAACTAGAAGCAGAGGTGTCCATGGCAGTACCGGGCGGCACAGGCTACGGCTTCTTAATTGGCTAACAAAATGAATGATTTTCATACCATAAAAACAGCAGACGAAGTGCCGGGCTGGACTAGTACTCAACAACATAACAAGTATAAAGATATAGCAGAACAATTACCTAAAAATCCAAGAGTTTTAGAAATTGGATGCGGTTGGGGACGTAGTACATGGGCTTGGTTAGATGCATTGCCAGCAACAACAGACTACTACATTTTAGATAATTTTTCTTTACAATTAGGTAATACTTTAAGAAAAAAAAACTGGTTGAAAAAATGGCCACATATAAACGAAAAAGCTAGAAAAACAAAAAATCTAACTCAAAGAAAAATATTTGATGGATTGATATCACAACATCCAAATAAAGATATTATAAAAACAATATGGCATATGAATGGAGAGGATTGGTTGCAAAGCAATCATTTTACAAATAATTTTGATCTAGTTTATCTAGATGATGATCACAGTTTTAATGCAGTATCTACTTGGCTTAACACATTCAAAAACGTGCCTATAGTTTGTGGAGATGATTATAATATCAAATGTTTCCCTCAAGTTATAGAAGCAGTTAATAATTACACAATTGAAAATGAAAAATATTTGTTAGTGCCAATAAGTTGTTTTTATGTTATAAAAAATTCTTGACAATTGCAGCTATCTGTAATATACTGTAATAACAATGTAAAGAGGATATCGTATGTTACCTAAACTACTAATTGTCGGTCACGGCCGTCATGGTAAAGACACTGTGTGCGAAGTACTACAAGATTACGGATACACGTTTCAGTCTAGTTCTAAATTTTGTTCGGAACTTTTTATTTTTAATGACTTAAAAGACAAGTACGGTTATGCTGATGAAGAAGAATGTTTTAAAGATCGACATCATCATCGCACTGAATGGTATAATATGATTCACAACTATTGCAAAGATGATCTAGCACGACTTGGTCGTAATCTATTTTCAGAAAATGACATTTACTGTGGCCTGCGTAATAAGCGCGAATTCTTTGCAATGCAAAATGAAGAAATATTTGACTATGCTATTTGGGTAGACAGAAGTGATCATTTACCTCCTGAATCAAAAGACTCAATGAGCATTGAGCAATGGATGTGTGATTATACTATTGATAACAATGGCGACTTGGCAAGATTAAAACTAAATGTTGATATTCTTATGCGTACTATGTTTAGAAATCTGGGCGTAAGTCTCCCTGTTTCCACCGCACTTCGGTTTTCTGCAGAATACGTTGACAGTTAGCACAAATTGTTTTTAAGTTGTTAGGACGACAGTTTTCTAAATCACCATCTATATGATATACATTAAACTGTTCGTCGTGTTTAGATTTAAATCCACATTTTTCGCATTCGTTCTTTTTTATATATCCACGTTGCTTCCATAGTGGTACGCCGTGATTAACTCCATTTCGTAGACACTTGCCACATAGTTTACGATAATAAGTTCTACCTTCTTTTTTATAATTTATTGCTGCTGGTTGTTGCCCGCATTTACATAATGGTCTCATATTGTATTTACCTTGCCTTTTTGGTGCCTTTTTTTCATTGATATTGGGTATGATTTTAGATCATATTGGTAAATACTAGTAGAGAACAATATCCAACAGGAGAAAAGAAAATGGCATTAGTATCACCAGGCGTAGAAGTCAGCGTAATTGACGAGTCTTTCTACACACCAGGGGCAGCTGCTACAGTACCGATTATATTTGTTGCAACTTCAGCTAACAAAACAAAGGCATCTGGCAGTGGTGTTGCTCAAGCTACTCTAGCAGCAAATGCTGGGAAGGCTTACTTAGTCACTAGTCAAAGAGAATTAGGTGACTTATTCGGAGATGCAGTATTTGAGTCAGACAACAATGGCAATATGATACATGCAGGAGAATTAAATGAATATGGATTAAACACTGCATATTCATTATTAGGCGTAACGAACCGTGCTTATGTAGTAAGAGCAGATGTTGATTTGTCAGAACTTTCTCCTACTACAAATGCACCAGGCGGCGAACCTGCTGACGGAGCTTATTGGTTTGATACAACAAATACATCGTTTGGCATTTTAGAATGGAACGGCGAAGCTGTAACTACAACAAACGGACAATCTTTTACTCCTGCAATAATAAGAGTAATTACTGAATCTACCGAGTTAGATGGTAGTGTACCTAAGGCGTCAGTTGGAGCCGTAGGCGAATATGCTATTGATGCAACTTCAGATATGAATCGTTTGTTTTATAAGGCAACTGGTAATGCTAACGGAGTTAATGCAGGTGAATGGGTAAGTGTTGGTAGTGATAAATGGGCAGCTAGTTGGCCTGCTATAAAAGGCACTAAGCGTAGTCCTGTTTTAAATAATGGCGACGAAATGGTAATAAATGGCACTACTGTAGTACTAAGTGGTACATCAATTGCACAGCTTGCAACTAGTATCAATAACGAAGGTATAACAGGTGTAAGTGCAGCAGCAGTTGACGGCGTCCTTGAAATTTATGGAGATAGCACTTCGGCTTCAAACGGTGTCAATGCAGACGGACTAATTGCAATTAACGGCGGCACAGGCTCTTTAACAGGGTTGGCTGATTCAGTAGATGGCGGCACAGGCATATTAAACGGAACGTATAGTATTCCTCGTTTATCAATTGATCCACATACTAGTGTACCTGCGTACAAAACAAATGATAGTGTTCCTGCACCTACAGGAAGTATATGGGTTAAAACTACTACTCCTAATGCAGGAGCAAACTGGAGAGTCAAACAGTACAACGATGACACACAGCTATGGAACAATGTAAATGCTCCAATGTATACAAGTAATGAATCTGCATTGTTTAATTTAGATGCAGCTGGCGGTGGCGCAAATTTATTTGCAGGCGATTTGTATATCAAAGCTAATGTAGATGAACTAACTCCTTCTGTTGTAGATTTTAAAATTCATTACAGAGTTTCAAATGAAGCAACATCTATTTCTTCAGGAAAGATTGAAACACAACTTACTACAGGAACATATGCATTCGATATTGCAGAAACTACCGTAAATAGTTTAGCATTATCTAGTAAAACAGTAAGTGTTAGTATAGCAGGTAGTACATCTGCAGATGCAGACACTATTGCAGGCGCGATCAACGCAGCTAATTTTACAAATGTAGTTTCTTATGTAAATGCAGCTAACAAAGTTGTAATCGAACATAAAACCGGTGGTGACATACGTATTAAAGATACCGGCGGACTTTTGACAGCAATGGGCTTTATTGGAATGCTAGGCGATAGTAGTAACTCAGCCACTGCTACACCTAATCTTTATAGAGCACCGGATACAGGCAGTGACGGTTGGTCAGTATCGGTAGATGGTTGGATTGCATCAAACTGGCAGCCACTAACTTACACAGCATCTACCAGTGAACCTTTAGCTCTAACAACATCAGGACAGCGTTGGTACAATCCAACTATCGACGATGTAGATATTATGATTCATGATGGTACTGCATGGGTTGGTTACCAAAACTATAACACTGATTATCAAGATACAAATGCAACAGGACCAATAGTTTCTGCATCTAGACCAACAGAGCAAACAGATACATCTGATTTAGTAGATGGCGATCTATGGATTAGCACTGCTGATTTAGAAAACTTTCCGTTAGTTTATCGTTATAATGGTACTAGTGAAGAGTTTGTTTTAGTTGATAAAACAGACCAAACTACTGAAAACGGTATCTTGTTTGCAGATGCACGTTGGAGTACAACAGGTGGCGCAACAACTGGACCATACGAGGCAGCAGACATTGACGAACTATTAGTAAATGACTACCTAGATCCAGATGCACCGGATTCAGCACTATATCCTAAAGGTATGTTACTTTGGAACACACGAAGAAGCGGTTTCAATGTTAAGCGTTTTGAACGCAACTATATTGATGTAGATACAGCAAACGTTCGTTTTGTAGTAGATGATCCTAACAGTGCCAATCCAGATGATGTAATTGATGAGCCAATGGCAGATTATTATCCACACAGATGGGTTACTGACTCAGGAAACAATGCAGATGGTTCAGGAACATTTGGACGCTTTGCACAGCGTAAATCAGTTGTACAATCATTGCAAGCAATGGTTAACGGCAACCAGGATATACGCGATGAAGAGTCACGTCAGTTTAACTTAATTGCTACTCCAGGTTATCCAGAGTTAATAGGTGAAATGATTACACTAAATTATGACAGACGATTAACAGCGTTTGTTGTAGGAGATACTCCAGGACGACTAACACCAGATGCAACTTCATTAAATGAGTGGGCAAACAATATTAAAGGTGCTCTTGAAGACAATGATTTAGGTGCAGTAAGCAGAGACGAATACTTGGGTATGTATTATCCATGGGGATTCTCAAGTGATAACTTTGGCAACAATGTTGCTGTACCACCAAGTCATATGTCACTAAGAACACTAGTATTGAATGACCAAGTGGCATTCCCCTGGTTTGCACCAGCAGGTACTAGACGTGGCGGAGTTACAAATGCTACAAGCTCAGGTTATGTTAATAACGAAGGTGAGTTTATAGGTATTTCTCTAAATACAGGACAGCGTGATACACTTTATAGTAACTCAATTAACCCAATTACGTTTATTAGCGGCGCTGGATTAGTTGTATTTGGACAAAAGACTCGCGCAAGAAACGCAAGTGCATTGGATCGTGTTAACGTAGCACGTTTAACTGTATACTTACGTGGACAATTAGAGTTACTAGCAAGACCGTACTTGTTTGAACCAAATGATAAGATCACACGTGATCAAATCAAATCAGCAGCTGATCAGTTACTAATTGAACTTGTAGGGCTGAGAGCACTATATGACTTCTTAGTTGTATGTGACGAATCAAACAATACACCTGCTAGAATAGATAGAAATGAATTGTATCTAGATATTGCAATTGAACCTGTAAAAGCAATTGAATTTATTTACATTCCATTAAGACTTAAGAATACAGGAGAAATTGCAGCTCTGGGATAATATGCGTACTTTATAGAGTGGGAGAAATCCCACTCTTAAATTGCATAAATACAACTGTAACAGGAGAAAAGAATGCCAATTACAACCTTAACAAATATTTCGATCCCAACAGAAGATGGCGGCGGAAGCAACAGTTCGTTGTTAATGCCAAAATTACAATACCGTTTTAGAGTTTTATTTGAAAACTTTGGAACAACTGGTGGACCAGATGGAATTAGAGAAATCACTAGACAAGTAGTAGACGTTACTCGTCCAAATATATCTTTTGATCAAATGACAATCGATGCTTACAACAGCAGATCTTATCTTGCAGGTAAGCATACATGGGAACCAATCACATTAACATTACGTGAAGACGCAAATAACAATGTGCAAAAAATTATTGGCCAACAGCTTCAAAGACAGTTTGACTTCTTTGAACAATCAAGTGCTGTATCAGGTGGTACATACAAATTTATCACTAAGATAGAAATACTTGACGGCGGCAACGGAGCAAATGGATCAGCAATTATTGACAGATTCCAGCTAGTAGGCTGCTATATTGAATCAGCAAACTATAACACACTAGCATATGCAACAAGTGATGCAGTAACAACTTCACTTACAATTCGTTATGATAATGCAATACAGTTTGGTAGTGAAGAACAGTTTAGCGGTGTTGGCGAAGCTGTTACAAGAGCTGCACAAGATGCTATTGGCGGCACACAAGTTACTGGCTAATTAGTCTAAGTAATTGGTTATCTTATAACAAAGCAGAGGTCTGTACGATCTCTGCTTTTTTATTATCTACGTGTTTTTTAGAATGGATAAATATTACTATGAGTTGGTGGTCAAGTTTAATAAAATCAAGAGATGTCAATACGCACCTGCGCGATGCTAGGCATGCGCATAATTTATTCACACAGTATGGACATTTGTTTTCTCCTAAAACAAAATTCTTATATCATGTTGTTTTTGAACCTACAGACGATGTTGATTTTTTTACAAACACAAGATTGTTTAACAAACAAATCGGTGTGTTAGTTAAAAGTGCAGATTTGCCTGGTTTTAGATCAAGCATAGAAAATAAACAACAGTACAACAGAAAAAAGAATATGCAAACTAGGGTAGACTATCAGGATGTAAGAATAGTGCTACACGATGATAACCTAGGTGCTACTAGGTCAATGTTAGAAGAATATTACAGATTTTATTTTCAAGACGGAAATCATTCTATATCATCTAGTACTTCAACTACTGACGGTAGTTTTAATCCTAGAGACAAATACTCACAACTAACGCCAAACTACGGCCTAAACAACTTTTATAAAAATCCATTTTTTTCAAATATTAAAATATATCAATTAAGTTTACAAAATTGGTTTAGTTATACATTAATTAACCCGTTATTAAGTGCATGGGATCATGGTGGAGTAGAATCGTCAGATGGATCTGGAATGAACGAAAATACTATTACTGTTGCATATGAAAGCGTTCTATATAATAATGGTATAGTAGGAGAGTTTAACGAACCTGTAGGATTCACCGATCCTGAAACAGGGTATGATAATACTCTTAGTCCATTAACTACTGAAGTAAGACCAAACGAAAATTATATTGTACCAATTTTAAATAAAATTACTGAGTCTGTGTTTAACTTTGATTTGCCAATGGGATCTAACAATGTACGTCCTGTGCCAACGACAACATCAAGACAACTGCAAGACACTGCAACAACTCCTAGGACAAGTTCTACGATTCCTGGTTACTTTCTACCTACAAGAGATACATTTAATCCAGGTATACCTGATGTATTTTTAAAACCAGGAGTAGTTAAGGGAGATCCCGAAACAACATTACAACGATTAAAAGACAACCCGACAGCGTATAACAGTTTTTTAGCAAAGGTTTTTAATACAGGTACAATTGAGGGAGTAAGCTACGAAGATTTTCTTTTACTACCTCCAGAACAAAAAACAACTATACTATCAAATCTTGATACACTTATTTTAAATGGTGACTACAAATTGTTTACATTTATGAAAGCAGCATTAGAGGAAACATAATGACAATACGCAGCAATAATCCTAAACCTGTTTCATTGGATGAAACTCAAAAAATATTCAATAACTATTTCAAAGAAGAAATAACATTTCAACCAAGTGAAGTCTCGGCTGTTATAGGGTTTTTCTTAAAACGTGGATTTGAAAAAGTAGCAGCTATTAACACAGCAGCAATTTTTTTACAACAAGCTCAAATTGACAAAGTTCCCGCATTTAAGTTATTAGATACACTTAAAGGTTTTGATGATGTACAGCTAACTGATGTAATATCACAAATATTAAACTTATATAGGTCAAAGACATCAAAATTAGGTTTTAAAACTGTCACAGACACTGTTTTGTTTGATGAAAGAAATATAATATACTAATGCCACGATTTGCACAAGGTAAATTCAATTTAAAAAACCCACAAAAATATATAGGAACTAAGACTCCTACATATCGTTCAGGATGGGAATTTACCTTTATGAAATTTTGCGACGAGCATCCTAGTGTAAATCAATGGGCAAGCGAAGCAGTACGCATACCATATCGTAATCCGTTAACAGGCAAGCAGACAATATATGTTCCTGATTTTTTTATTGTTTATGCAGACAAGGGCGGTAAACAACGGGTAGAATTAATTGAAGTTAAGCCTAAGAATCAAGCAGTAAAAGAAAAACTAGGGCGTAGTAAACATAATCAAGCACACTATGTAGTTAATCAAGCCAAGTGGGAAGCAGCAAGAGCGTGGTGTAAACAAAAGAAAATCTTTTTTCGTATTGTTACTGAAGACGATATATTTCATAATGGTCGTAGACGATAAATAATAGTAGTATATAATGGAAAGTTTAAATGACTAAAAAATTAGAAGACCTGTTAAATTTACCTGATTCTAAAGAAATAATAGAGCAGGCTGAAGCGCAAGAAGTACAACAGTCTAAACACGACCTAGAACGTGAAGAAACATTTCGTGATATTGCCGAGTTTGATAAAATTACTGCGGCACTGCCAAGTGTAAAAGGCCTAGGCGAAGCAGCTGATAAAGAGCTAAATGAAGTAGCAGATAAAGCAATGCAAGCATACGAGGATCTTATGGATTTAGGTATGAATGTTGAAAGTCGTTACAGCGGTCGTGTATTTGAAGTTGCAGGCGGCATGTTAAAAACTAGTTTAGATGCCAAAACCGCAAAACTAGATAAAAAGTTAAAAATGATTGAGCTACAACTTAAAAAAGAAAAAATGGATAAAGAGTCACGCAACGATGACGGTATTATAAACGGTGAGGGTTATGTAGTAACAGACAGGAACAGTCTA
>Ga0233438_10000485_pt1 | contig 50748 bp, 40 predicted proteins | sample SI_123_September_FD_182720 | JGI IMG/M metagenome (GOLD analysis project Ga0233438, IMG submission 182720) | Seawater microbial communities from Saanich Inlet, British Columbia, Canada - SI_123_September2016_10_MG | ecosystem: Environmental > Aquatic > Marine > Inlet | place: Canada: British...
TCCGAATTGCAAGCAATAAATAGAATTGTAAAAAGCGTTATTAATAATATTCTTCTCATTACTATGAATTTAATTTATTTTTTGTGGTGGATATTGAATTACTCTAAATAAAAAACTTCTTCTAGAGTTTTTGAAATTGGAGAGTTGTTAGGATTTACTTCCATAATATCTGCCATAAAATCCCACCATTTTTTCACAACGATATTTTCTGATAAATCTTGTGAACTAGCTCCCCATTTAACCTTCTGAAAAGCAAAGAGCGTATTAGTTTCTTCATCAAAAAAAATGGAATACTCACTAACTCCTGCTTGTTTTAATAACAATTTTAATTCAAGCCAAATTGCATTATGCCTTTTACGATATTCTTCTTTTTGCCCTTCTTTTAACTTCATTTTAAATGCTAACCGCTGCTCCATTTCCAAGTATTTTTAGTTCTTTAATTTTAAAACCTCACTACCAGCTAGTAAAAATGCGCCAGTTCCAAAATTCTGCCAACTATCTTTAGATGCAGGTTCTGGAAAAGCACCAATATTTTGTACCCAACCTACTCTACCATCTTCATGTTGGCAAGCTAGTAAACCTTTCCATGCTTTTTTAATGGCTGGTGTATAGGTTTTACTGTCTAAAACACCATTGTTTACTCCCCAAGCTAAAGCAAATGTGTAAAATCCACTTCCACTAACTTCACCATGATCGTAAGATTCTGGACTTAACAAACTTGTTCTCCATAAACCATCTTCTGGTTGAATTTCTAAAATTCTAGCGGCCATTTTTTTATATAAATTGACATAAAAACCTCTGTGCTTATAATTTTTTGGCATATCTTCTAATAATAAAGCTAAACCACCAATTACCCAACCATTTCCTCTAGACCAAAATACTTTTTTTCCGTTTGGCTCTTTCTTATTCTTTCCATCTCCTTTCCAAATAAAACGCATATCTCTTGCAAATAAGTTTTCTTCTTTATCAAACAACCTATCGTAAGCTTCCATATAATATTTGTGCATTGCATCTAAATACTTTGGTTCTTTTGTTTGTTTTGCATATAAATTAATTACTGGAGGTGCCATAAATAAAGCGTCACACCACCACCATAAAATGGTTTTATCTTCATGACTTTTATCCTTCCCTTCTTTCCATCTATTATCTTCGTACAAATGCTCATCTAAGAATTTTTTTGTTGGTTCTAAATCTGCAAAATTTCTTCTACTTTCGTTCATAGCAACGTATAAATAGCTATAAGAAATTGCTACATCATCTGCATGATATATTCTTTTATACGTTTGCCAATTATTCCAAACTGCTTGGTTTTTTAAAGCAGCCATATACATCATATTTTTTGTTGTTTTATGTGCTCTTGCAACACCAGTATAATAGGCACCATTTGTCCAATCTGTTGGATGTATTGCAAAAATAGGATGTGCTTCTTGCCACTCTAAAGCCTTAATCATAGACTTTTGAATTGCTGTATTATCTAAATTTATAGACTTTTGAGCAACCGTTTTTTGCGAAACTGAACAACTAAAAAGTGTTAGTACAACTGCTAAAATCGTTAAAAGTGATTTCTTCATTTTAATTTATTTTTTTAGTTTAAATGTTGCTTCTAAATACTTTTGAGATGATGTTCCTATTTTTAAGGTATAATCTCCAGCTTCTAATACTTTTTTCATTGAAATCCCTGTAAATTCCAACATTTTTGGAGTAATGGTAAATGATACTGTTTTGCTCTCTCCTGCAGCGAATTCAATTTTCTGAAAACCTTTTAATTCTTTGTCTGGTCTTGTTACAGAACCAATTTCATCTTTAACATACAACTGTACAACCTCTTTTGCCTTTACATTCCCTTTATTGGTAACTGTTATACTAGCTGTAATTTCTGAATCTGGTGTAATCTCTGCACTTGAAACTTTAATATCAGAATATTCGAAATCACCATAACTTAATCCATGTCCGAAAGGATAAATAGGTCCTTTTTCTAAGAATAAGTATTCTTTTTTGTAGTTGATTTCTTTCATACTATAATGGTAAGGTAATTGCCCAATTGATCTAGGAATCGTTACAGGAGATTTTCCTGAAGGGGAAACATCACCAAAAATTATTTTAGCAGTAGAGTGATCTCCAAATTCACTTAAATCCCAAGTATCTAAAATGGCATCAGCATTTTTAGAGATGGCATTAATAGATAAAGTTCTTCTATGTTTTAATACCACAATTACTTTTTTGCCTAAAGCTGTAATCTTTTCTACCAACTCATCTTGTGGTCCAACAGGATCTATAGTAGCTCTATCTCCTAAAGTACTGTTGCTAAAATAAGCTTCTTTAGCTGTATATTTATCACCTCCTAAAAACAACACCACAACATCTGAACTTCTAGCAATATTTACCAATTTAGCAATTGCTTTTGGATCTCTTTCTAATAATTCTGGAGCACCACCTTTTTCATTCGTTAAGTTAAATCCTTTTTCTGATACAAATTTAATATTACTGTTGCCAACTGCAGATTCAAACATTTCTTTAGTGTTCTTTTTTAATAAAGGACCTAAAAGAGCTACTCTCGTTTTTTTATTTTTATTTAAAGGCAACGTATTCTCTTCATTCTTTAATAAAATAATTGATTCTAAATCTGATTCTTTAGCTAATTCTAAAGAACTTTCAGCACGAACACCTTTTTTAGTTTCCTCTATGTCTATATAAGGATTATCAAACAAACCTAAAATGAATTTTGTTCTTAAAACACGTCTTACAGATCTGTCTATCAATTTCATCAATTCAGGGTTTTTCTCTACCATTTTTGGTAAATAAGAATACGAATCTTCTGCGTATAAGTCGATATCAATACCAGCTTCTAAGCCCATTTGAGCAGCAGCTTCTGGTGATTCTGCTACTTTCATAAAGTAATACAAACGAGCAATATCATTAGAATCTGAAACTACATAACCTTCAAACCCCCATTGATTTCTTAAAACTCCTGTTAATAATTCTGGATTTCCGTGAGAAGCAACTCCGTTTAAATCTCCATGAGAAGCCATAATTCCTAAAGTTCTAGCTTCTTTTATAGCCGCTTCAAAAGGAGGATAAATTTCGTCGATTAATGTTCTTTCAGAAATTTCAATAGCAGCAAAATTAGAACCACCTAGCACTTGTCCATAACCTGCAAAATGTTTTGCAACTGCTCCAATATGTGTTCCATTTCCTAAACCTTCATAGTTTCCTTGTACACCAATAACTGCGTTTTTAACCATTTGCGTTGTTAAGTACGTATCTTCTCCAAAGGCTTCACTCATTCTACCAAAACGTGGATCTCTTACCACATCTGCTTCTGGTGAATGACACATGTGCATACCTCTTAAACGTGCTTCTCTTCCTACTACATCCCATTGTCTTTGCACTAATTCTGGATTAAATGATGCTGCAGATGTCATTGGACGACCAAAAACTGTTGAACCTTCTGCATCTACTCCATTGTAAGATTCTGTAACAAACAAAGCTGGAATACCCCATCTATTATTTTCGATGATGTATTTTTGCAATTCATTATTCATTTTAGCAGCAGCAACGGGATCGATGTGTTCTCCTGGGTTTTTAATTCCAGCAATACCTAATTTCAGTTTCTTAATAACTCTTTTTGAGAGTTTTAAGTTTCCATTTTCATCTGGTTTAGTCCCAATACTTGCATGAAAAATTCGCATTTGCGCCACTTTTTCTTCAAGAGATAGTAATGGTAATAAAGCGTCCACTCTCTCGTCTATGGATAAAGAAGCATCTTTGTAACCTTTTTTTGATGCAGTTTTTCCACAAGCATAAAAAAGTGTAATTGATAAAAATAAAATTAGTGTTTTTTTCATTGGTTGTTTTTATTGGTTGTTTTTATTGGTTGTTTTTATTTTGAAAATGAAAATGAATCAATTTGTAATTGATTATTGGTTAATTGTTCTATAATTAAATAAATATCTTCTTTTTGTTGTAATTTTTTTAAACTAAAAGTAATATCTCTAAAATAATCATTATCGCTTTTACCTTCAATTGTTTTGTAGCCTATTAATTCTCCTTTTAAGGAATTTCTCAAAATTTTTATTGCAAATTTTGCTCCTTTACTACTTGAAGCTTTTAGCGTCATTTTTGATTTTTTTGCTAATCCTTTAACATTTTTGAAATTTAAATAACTTTTAATTGCATTTGTTTTGATAACAAAACCATTCTCTGTTTCTTTTTTTTCTATTCCTTCTGCTTTAAAATAATCTTCTGCTTCAATTTTAGCACTTGCATTATAATTTGCTACTCCAACTCCATCGACTCTTATGGTTGACATTTCTCCATTTTCTTTATAATGAACATAGCTTATAAACGTATCTCTAAAATAACGATTTCCTGTTTGACTAATATCACAATACGCATAATACCATTGGTTATTCCATTCAAAGAAAGAGCCATGCCTACCTTGTTGAAAACCATTTGGCCAAGTTGGTGAATCATATCCTGTTACAAAACTTTCTTGTTTTATAACGGAATCTTTGTAATCATAAGGGCCATATAAATTATCTGACATTGCATAAAAACAACCCCAAGACAAGTAATATTTCCCATTATATTTATGTAAAAAAGGCTTATCGTCAGTAGGTTTTTCTAGATTATTTCCATCTTGGTTATAAGGTCCTCTTGCATTATTGACCTCTAGTTTTCTAGGTTTTTCAGCCAAACTAATCATATCATAATTTAGTTTCGCTATATAATAATCCCAAACTCCAAAAACGATATAATGCTCTCCATTTTCTTCAAAAATAGCCATATCATATTCGTCAGTTGGTGTTAATTCAGACGTTAACAATGGTTTCCCTAAAGGATCTTTCCATGGACCAGTTGGAGAATCTCCAACTACAACACCTGTTTGCTGATTCCCTTCAGAAAAATACCAGTAATATTTACCATTTCTATAGGCTACATCAGTAGCCCAACATCGTGTAAAATTTACATCCTCTATATACGTGTCTTTTGGTTTTAAAACGCTTTCTTTTTTCCAATTAATTAAATCTGGAGAAGACCAAATCCACCAATCTTCCATAATAAATTTTCTATTTTTAATAGATTTATCGTGCGAAGCATATACATAGGCAGTATCGTTAAAAATATGGATATGAGGATCGTTTAAACCTTTATTTGGGACAATTGGGTTTTGAGCATTCAGATATACTGATAAAATCATCAATAAAATAAAAGTGAGTTTTTGTATATTTTTATTTTCTCTCATTTATTTGTTCCCACAAAAAACATCCATAATTTTGGTTACTATTGCTGCTTCTTCAACACTACAAGGGTTTGTATTATTACCTAAAAAGTAACCTACTGTTCTTTCTATCATTGGTTGTTGCACATGTTTGGGATTTGAAAACTGATAGGTTTTTACATTTCCATCAATAGACACACTAATTTCTTCTCCATAAAATGAGAATGAAATACTTCCTTTTTCTCCAGTAATTGTACAATTATCAGTATCTGATACTGCATTAAAATCCCAACTCCCATTAAATTGAACTCCATTTTTAAATTGGATTACGCCTTTTACAATCTCATATGATGCTTTATTTTTTTCTAAATCAATACTTTTTATTGATGCTATATCACCAAAGTAATGATACATCAAATCTAATTGGTGAGGAGCAATATCATGAAAATATCCACCTCCAGAAATTGTAGGAACTATTCTCCAGTTTACATCAGTTTTAGCAATTATATTTGCTTTTTTTGATTGTGCAATTGTAATTTTAGCAGAGGAAATGATTCCAATACAATTAGAAAGTAATAACTCCTTAACCTTTAAAAATATTGGTAGACTTCTACGGTAATGTGCTATAGTTACTTTATTATTACCGTCAATAACCGCTTCAGAAAGAACTGTAGCTTCGTTACTATTCAATACCATTGGTTTTTCTAAATACACATCTTTCCCCGCCTTTAATGCTTCAAGGGCATATTCTAAATGCGAAGAAGGAGGTGTTGCAATATAAATTGCATTTACAGATTTATCATTTATTAGCTCTGATGCATTAGTCGTCCAATTTGCAACTCTATGTCTTTTTGCAAAATCTTTTACCTTCTCTTCATTTCTTCTCATCACATTAATTAAAAAAGAATTTTCTACTTTTTGAAAAGCAGGACCACTTTTAATTTCAGCTACGTCTCCACAACCAATAATTCCCCAATTAATTTTTCTTACACTCATTATTTACTTTCGCTCTTTTGCTAATACTTTATATATTATGTAATAAACTATTAATACATTTTATTTATATTAATAATTTGTGATAAGAACTTTAGTCTTGTAATTTTCTAATTGAAACTAAATATAAAGTTTTGACAAGTTGCTTAGTGCTAATTTATTGCTAGATATGTGAAATTGTGTCCTGTACTATACTGTGGAAAAAACTTTAGTTTTACATATTATTTTAAATATAACTTTGAGTTAAAATAAATATTAACTAAAATCTATAAACATTATTTACAAAAAAATCTTTGCTTTTTTTTAAATTAACTCTATTGATATTCTATTATAAAAATAATCTAAACTAAAACTTTGTGATTTGTCAAAAATGATTAATTTTTATGAGTTCTCATTTATTTTTTTGTTTAATATATATAGTTTAATATATCTAGTTAGAACACCATAAGCTTGTGTTTTTCCAAAAATAAAACCTGCAAAACCATCTAAAAAACCTAATCTAACAAAATAATGGATAAAAAACCTTATGAAAGGTTTTATCAAAACATGAAATAAGTTTACTTTTTTTCCTTTACTATGAAGTTGTCTAGCTCTTAATGTAGCATAATGATTCATTTTAGAAATGTAATGATCATAACTTTTATAAGAAAAATGGTCTATTTTATGTTTAAAAAAACCTAATTTTCCATTTGCAACGATGGTTTCATGAACTGGGCTTCCGTCATATTCACAAAATTCTTTTAAGAATAAACGTATAACTTTATCTCGCTGACATCCACCATAATTTATTTTCTTTCCCATGAAAAAGAAACTTCTTTTCACATAGAAACCAACAAAATCTTTGGGGTTTTTAATTGCTTCTAAAATTTCTGTTCTTACTTGAGGGGTAACACGTTCATCTGCATCTAAAATATAAATCCATTTATTAGATGCTAAATTTATTGCATAATTTTTCTGAGTAGAAAAATCATCGAACTCACGTTGAATAATTTTTACATTTTTTTTGTTAGCAATATCAATAGTTTTATCAGAACTATAAGAATCAATGATTATAATTTCGTCTGCGAATGATACAGATTCTATTGCTTTCTCAATATGAAATTCCTCGTTAAAAGTTGGAATAATAACTGTTATCTTTACCATGGATTTATCGTATTAAGAAAAAATTATTACTCATAAAATACATCTTTTAAATAAGGTTTTTTCTAATTTAACTCCTTATATCGTTTAAATAATATTTTAGCAAAAAGGATCTTAAGGTGAAGATTTTAATTCTCAACTTATTTTATCAATATTTTTTTTACTATAAAACTATCTTCAGAATTTAGTTGAAGAAAATAAATACCTTTTGGATATTTCACAAAATCTAATTTATTGTGAATCAAATCTCTTTTTTCTAATACTTTACCTTGTGGAGACATTAACTTGTAGTTTAGTTTTTTCATTTGACTTTTCACATTAAAAACACCTTTACTTGGGTTTGGATAAACAACAATAGTATTCGAATTAAAAATATTAACTTTCAAAGCCGATTTAGAGAAAATTTCTATCTTATCCGGCTCACTAGATAAAGATCTTTTTTGGGTAAGTCTTATCACATTTTCTCCTTGGTTTAGACTCACATTTTCGATTTTGTTTTCTCCATAAATGTTCCAATCTCCAGTTTTGGCAACCAAAAAATTCTCATAGAGTTGCCCATTTATTTCGACATCCATTACTGAGTCATCTCTATTTCTTACAGCAACAAACAACACAATATCGTACTCATCTACTTCTGTGATAGTAAATTTATATTCTAAAAATTGGTTGCTAGCAAAAGAATCTACGTATCCACCTCCTGATGCCGAAGAACTGGCACCAATTTGAATATCACTTGAAGCTGTGGTAAAATTTTCTGCTTCTAAAAGAACCGTTGGTGCTACTTCTTCTTGCACCTCTTCTTCAGACAAGGTAAATTCTTGAAAATATAATGGACGTTTATCTCCTACACCTACAGTATTATTTCCAGTATCTTCCATCAAATACACAAACAATTTATCATTTTCTACAAAAGCATCAAAATGATTAAAACGTATAGATTCTTCTTGACCTGTATATACTATTTCCCAATTATTTTCGCCTTCTAAAGTTGTTTTAATGTTTACTTTTCCGCCAATTAATTCTACCATAAAAATATGGTTTTTATAACTGTAAATTTCTCCTCTAGTACTAGGGTTTGGAATTAAACCACCTGCATTCTTTGAAAAATTAGCATCGTTAGCTTTTTTGTAGTAATGTACATTTATGCCATCAACACGTTGTACAAAATGAATGGCACTATTTTCAGTAACTGTCCAGGCTGGGTCTGATGATGATCTTGGAAATGTATCTGTCCCAAAATCGTCTCCTGGTTGTGCAATTTGCACAGGATCTTGTGCAGGATCTATATTATTTTTTATGGGTAATGAAATCTGATTATTAGTAACATCAAACCATTGAACTGAATTATTTTTTGGGATTCCATTCGTATATGCATAATACAAACCACTATTTAACATATAACCATTGCTTGTATTTGTGTTTTTATTTGTAGAATATCTAATTGAAAAACCTGAGTAAAATTTACCATTTAAAATACGTTCACCTCCATACATATTATTTCTATTTGGTAAGTCTAAAGTGCCTTCATGATAAATCCAATTATTAGACCAAGAAGTACCATTGTAATGTGCTAATAAAATATCTCCATTTCCAGAACCTCCTTTTCTGTATCTAGCAATTAGACTTCCATCATTTGCTCTATGAATCATAGGATAGGTCATACGTTCATAATCTTGCCCAGACTTTAAAAAGTTTTTCTTAAGTTCAAAAATGTCCAATGTAAATTCATTATCAGGCACAAAGGCCATTTCTTTTTTGGATACTGAATAGTTGAAAAAATCATTGGGCAAGCTTGTTTTATTATAAGCATGCATATCATAAATAATATGAATTGTATTGTCTATAGAACTAACACCAATAGCTGCAGTGTTGTGAGAATCACCTCTTATTCCTGTTCCATTTAGTAATTCACCTCCTTGCCCTACATGTTGATGTGGAAATTCAATAGTAATCCAAGGTGAGTTTTCTACGTTTAAATTTTTCCTAGACAACATTAAATTACGTTTATCCATACCTCCTTTATACCAAGTTACAAATGCATAGCCATTAATAACATCAACACAATCTCCATGAGGGGAAATTCTTTTGCTAAATCTGTAATTTACATCTTTTGTACCAGCAAAGTACAAGCCTCCTTCATCTTGCTTGGTTACTTTTGTAGTACTTTTTAAGGTTGTAGATAGTTTCGTTTGCCCAATAATTATAGTATGAAAACCAATCATTAAAATACATAGTAATACTCTATTTATATTCATACGAATCTGTTCTTTTAAAATTGGTTTTCTTACTTTTTATTTAGTTTATAAATCTATAAAAGGTAGTTAGAAACTACCTTTTATGTTATTGATTGTAAATGTATTCGATTACAGCATTCATCAAAATCTAAAAAGAATTTATTTTCAATTGAATGGTATGCTTTCCTGGTGTTAATCTTACAATTTTAAATGCAGATGGTACACTTTTTCCATTATGGATAAATTCTTTTCCTTCTGAACCGTTTAAAGAAAATTCTGCAACCATATTTCCTGGTATTTCAATTTCATACGTTTGTAATCTCGGTCCATTGTGCTTGTAACTTGCCTTTATTGTTCCTCTTACAGTTGGTACTTCTATAGCACTAGACTTTAATTTACTCATTTGAGGCTTAATCGTAGCAATACCAAAACCTGGTGTTTTAGGTTTAATACCCCATAATCCTCTAGGAATTACATTTGCTGGCGCTGCACCCCAAGCATGGTTCCAATCTAAATTTACTTTATACTCATAATCCCAAGCTTCTAAAGAAATTGTAGATCCTATTCGAATCATATTATACCAACTTCTCTTAGCTTTACTTGCCAATAATTCAAGTGCATAATCTTCTTCACCTGCATTGTATAAACCGTCCATTAAAAATTGAGCTCCATAAACACTACAAGCCATTCCTCTAGATTTTACAAAATCTACTACAGATTGATAGTGCTCTTCTGGAACCAAACCAAATGCTAAAGGCATCATATTTGCGTGTAAAGAAGAATGGTCTGTACCAATACCATCTACATAGATTCCTTTTTCTTTATTAAACATTTGTTCGTTTACTGCTTTTTTAGCTTTTGCAGCTCTGTATTCAAAATCTAAGGCCTCTTGTGTCTTTCCTAATAATTTAGCAAACTCAGACATAATTTTCATGTTCTCATAAAAGAAAGCATTAATCACAGTACTATAAGGTTTAAATACAAACCCATCTCTTTCTCCTTTTGTTTTACTACCCGCAAAATTCTTAGAAGGCCAATCAACAATATCTGTTAAAGGTTTTTTATAACCAGGTTTAAAACCTAACTTATACATAAACTCTTCTGTTACTTTTGTAGACGTAATTAAACCGTCTTCATTTGATAGCTCAAAAAGTGTTTTGTGCTTTAAAGCTTCATAATAACGTTCTATCAATTCTGTGTTGCCTGTATACATGTAATCTGCATAAATTAACAACGCTACATGTTGTTGCCATTCTGTAGGCCATGTTGGATGCTCCATAAAATACTCTATGGTTCTTCTAGCAATAGCAAACTCTCTATCTGTAGTGTAATGGCTTAATTGATTTAAATACGCATCTGCCTCATAAGGTATACGCTCTCTATCTCCGTCTACATACAACCCGTTAAAAGTTGTTGCTTTGATAGAATATTTAGAAAAATCCCAAACTTGATTTAAAATATTATTGTTACTACTAAAGTTACTTGCATGATCTTCCCAATAACCTGTGTATCTTAATTGTTCGAAATCTGAAGCTTTTAATGAAGTTTTTGCGCCCTCTACTTCAGCATATCTAAAAGGTTGTAGTACAGGGAAGCCTTCTGGTAAAGGAATTGCCTTACTTGGCCCTTTCATACGCTTGTCTGGAACTGGATTAATTTCTATTTGGTAAGTTGTTTTTTCAGGAGTTACATTCACCTTAATTTCTTGGTAACGAATGTTACTTTTTGCTGGTGGTGTTCTATTTACATTCCCATTATCATCTAACATTTCACCAATTCTAACGATTAATGTATGAGGTTCTTTGGCTATATAATTAAAGTCGATAGTTGCAAAAGCAGCTTTACCAAAATCCATAAAGTAAAAATCTCCTCTATTCTCAAAAGCAATAGGTTTTACTTTATCTACTAAATATTTATTTTCTGTAGAAATAATGTAGTCATCACTTTTACCTGTTGTAAATTGTTGCGCCTCAGAATAATCAACTAAACGATTTGCTTCGTCCCAAATTCTAACTTTCCAAAAATATGTTTTATCTATTTCTAACTTATTTCCTGTAAATTCTACATCTGTAGATTTTGATGATGCTACTCTACCACTATCCCAAATATCGCCATTATTTGCATCTATACTTGCTTTGTTTGATGCTACTAAAATTTGATATGCACCTTGGTATTTTGCTCCTAAGGGAACAGTCCATCCAAATTCTGGTTTTAAATCGAAAATTTTTACCTCTGTAGTTGGTTCTCTAATTAATTCTACTGTTAAATCTGAAGGAGCAGCTCTAAAGTGATCACTGTTTTTTTGAATTAATTCTTCTGTCTTTGCTCTTAAGTTTGCTAAAGTCTCTTTGTATTTTCTTTTCCCAACAAGGTTTTTAATTTCTTGCGGATCTTTTTCTAAATCATACAACTCTTCTATAGTCTTATCATTTACATATCTAAAATACTTCCACTTTTTAGTACGCACTCCCTCACTTGGTGGAATTTCGCTAAAGTCCCAAATATGTTCTATTAAAATTGTATCTCTTTCTATAGATTTCTTTTGTTGTTTTACAATCGGCATTAAACTTTTTCCTTGCCAAGATATAGGCGCTTTTACACCTGCTAAATCTGCAATAGTTTGTGTAACATCGATGTTTAAAACCATATCATCTATGTCTTGATGACTATTTTCTCTAGGATCAAAAACAATTAAAGGTACTCTTATTGAATTGTCATACATCAACCATTTTCCGGCCATTTGTCTTTCACCTAAAAAGTAACCATTGTCTCCCATTACAATGATAACAGTGTTTTTATCTTGCCCTTTATCTTTTAACTTCGCACGTATTTTAGTAATTTCTGCATCTATTCCAGAAATCATTCTATAATATCCTTTTAAACTATGTTGGTACTTTTCTGGATTATCGTATCTCCAAGTCCAACGAAATCTGTTAAATCCTTTTTTAACAATTTCTGGCTGTGCATTAAAGTACTTATCATCTGCTAATGCAGGCTTTGGCATGGTTGTATTTTCTAACATTGCATCCATAGCACTTTGCCAGAAATATTGTTTTTCTGCAGGATCATGTGCATGAGGAGCACTAAAGCTTAACGATAAACAGAAAGGTTGTTTATTATCTGCATTTTTATCTATAAAATCAATGGCTTGTTGCCCTGTATATCTAGTTAAGTGCACCGTATCTTTTCCTATGGTTTTGTAATAATAGCCTCTTCTGTCTTTAAATCTGTTGTTTCTATCATAAGACTCATATTCATTAAACTGCTTGTCTAAATCATTATATCTAGTACCATATTTACCATAAAAACCTGTATAATATCCATTGTCTTTTAACAATCTTGGATAAGAAGCATCCATGTATTCGTCTCTAACATTTCCTGTTTGAAAATTAAAGTTATGAGTTCTTTCGTGTAAACCAGTTAAAATACTGGTTCTACTTGCAGCACAAATTGGTGTAGTAACAATAGCTGAATTAAAGTAAGTACCTTTATTTGCTAAATCGTCCATTTCTGGGGTTTGAACAAATTTATTACCTGCATAACCAATGGCGTCAAAACGTTGGTCATCGGTTAAAATAAAAATGATATTTGGTTTTTTGGTACTTGAAGTATTTTGAGCTTTTAAGGTGTTTAAACCATAGATTACAGAAAATAAAACTATTAAAAAATTATTTTTATACATAAATTACTCTCTTAAGTATTAATATAAATAAATTGTTTTTGTAAAAATTTAAGTAATTATAAATATAGAATTAAAACTAACAATTTGCATCCTGTCCTATCCTGAATTTTATAACTTAAATAAAATATTAAACATAAATTTTTAAAAAAAAACTAAAAAAAACCTTCATAAATGTAATGAAGGTTTTTTTTTAATTTAAAATAAATTATCTATTACTTTTCTAAATTAATTGTAAATTCTTCAAATTTAACATCTCTATCTCTTATGACTAAGGTGTCTTTTACTGTATGCAATAAATCGAGTGTTGCTGTTGTTGTTGAAATTAAAGTTCCAAAAAAACTTTTCGTGGTTACTTCTACTTCTAATTCTCGGTATTCAAAATCTAAATAAATTACATCCCTAGTTTTTCCTCCCCATTCGTCTCCGTCTTCAACAAACTTTCCTGTTCCAATTACAGAAACTGTACTATTTGGGTCAGCATTAGTTACAGTAATTTCTTCATTATCATTAAATGTTAATTTTAAAGACAATGTATTATTAGTAGCAAGATCTTGATCTGATCTTCTAATACCGATATTAGTGTTCGCTTCTTTTCTTCCTGCAGTTGATAATGGAAGTAATTCATCACCTACAACAAACTCAGATCTGTAGACTGTAGAGCTATCAATAACCCTTGTTTCTGAGTTTGTAGGATTTCCATTTGCAAAAACAGTTTCCAATCCCACAAATCCTTTAACTGCATCCTCTCCACGTCTCAAATATATACCTTGATATTTATTCATATACTTAATACCAAAAAGAGTATAATCTTTAGGTAAAGTTTCCCAATCTTCTGCTTTTATTTTAAAAGGGTTTATAACGCCTTCTGCAGGAACTCCAGTTAAGAGTGAATCTAGTCCTTCATAATTTGTAATTTTTAAAGGAATCACATAATGAACCTCTTCAAACTCTGCAAATGATTTTGGATCATCAAAAAATGCATCTGAAAGTTGAACCGGTATACGGCCTTTTATAGATCCAGAAGGAATTGTTACTGGGCTTTCTTGCTGAATAGTGTAGTATGAAGCTGGTAATAACTCTACATTAACAGTATCTACCCCTAAAACAGTAGCATCTATCAATTCAGGAGCTAATTCAAAATGTACTTTTCTATCTTCAGAGTTATTATAAACTCCTGACATAGTAACACCGATTTCAAATCGTCCATTATTATCATTATCATTAAATCCTAAATCGTACTTTCCTTGTATTATTGTTCTTACAGGAGTTTGAAATGGAAAATATACTGAAGTTGATCCAAAATCATCAAATTCATTTACCTGATTTTCACAAGCTAGTAAACCAAAAGTAAGTACAGCTATTATTAAATATTTTATTTTCATGTCTAAAACTTTTATTCTTTTAAATTACAAAAATTACACTACCATCCATTGTTTTGCTCAAGTTCAGAAAATTTTAAAATCTCCGAATTTGGAATAGGCAAATATGTTGCAAATGATTGGTAGTTTCTAATTTCAACTGAAGGCAATTCAGAGTAATTATTTCCATCAAAAAAATAACCCTTAGCTGTTTCATTTAGAGGTAACCCCCATCTTCTTAAGTCCCAAAATCTATGCCCTTCAAAACTTAATTCTAAACGACGTTCATTTCTAATAAGCTTACGCATATCTTCTTTTGTTGAAATCGATGCAAGATAATTATCAGGTTGTAAAATTCCAGCTCTATTACGAATTGCTGCGATTACATCACGAGCAGAGATACCATTAACTTGGTGATCTGGACCGTCAATTTCATTAGCTGCTTCTGCTAATATTAAATACAATTCCGTATATCTAAAATATACATTTGCATGTCTTTTACCTTGCGCTGTCCCATCATTATTAATTCTAACTTCAGGTTGCAATAATTTTTTAAGATAATACCCAGTAGTTGTAGACTGCCCTGGTATAGAATCTAACCTATCGTTACCTCCACCAACACCGGTGTTAATTATACCTCCTCCAAATTCAGCACCATTAACAACAACATATTTTTCTAATCTTGGATCTCTATTTGCATAAGGGTTTTGTGGGTCATAAATATTAGATTCATTTATTGGAGCTCCATCTAACATAGGAAATGCATCTACAAAGTTTTGAGTCGGATTTATTTCACCATTTCCATTTACTGATGGTGGAAACATTCTTTTTTCAAAGGTAGTACTATTTCCACCTATAGAGCCTCTCCAAAGGGATTCTCTACTCTGAATGTTATTATCAGATGCATAAAACTCAATACCTTTTGGATCTAAACCAGCAACACCGCCAATTGTGTTTAAAATCTTAGATGCATCATCTGCTGCCATTTCATAATAACTTTGATTATTTAAAAATGAAGGGCTTGCTGCAAAAAGGGCTAAACGTGCTTTTAAAGCTTTTACAATTCTTCCAGAAATACGTAAATCAAAGAAATTATCATTTACTATTCCGTATTTATCATAATCAAAACCTTCTAAATTTGAATACCATGGATCTAGTTGCCCTTGGCTTAAACCATAATCTGTTGGCAATAAATTAAGTGCATCATTAAAATCAGCCATAATAGATTGAACAGAGGCTTCAAAAGATTCACGAGGGACATTAAAGTTTCCATCTGCTTCAATAAATTCAGTAAAATAAGGAATACCTAATAAATTTCCAGATTGACCTATCCCAGCATGAGCTTGGAGGATATAAAAGTGATGTAAACCTCTTAATGCCAAAGCCTCTCCTTTCATACGCATTTCAAACATTGTATTAGTTAATGTGTCTCGACTCCATTGTGTTTCTCCTCGATTTATAACTTCTAAGAATTTATTTACCCAGAATACACGTTCATAGCTATTCCAACGTGATGTGGGATTAAATTGTGCATTCAATTCACCTAAAGCGATGCGCTTATAATTATTATTTAAATTATTATTTATGGCATCATCTGTAGCTGCTTCTGAGAAGGAGTATTGATTAACTAATCCCGTATATCCATTTAATAATATTCCTTCTGCCTTTTCAGGAAAGTTACTAAGATTATCAAAATTTAATCTGTTTTCATCAATTGGTTCAATTTCACAACCAATAAAACTTGCAAAAACAAATACAATTAATATATTTTTTATTAAACTTTTCATTTATTTTATAATTTAAAAATTTTATTAAAATGACATTCTTAATCCCAAAGTAAAAGATCTAGTCAGAGGATCTGAACCTATCCTTAATTGACGTATATCTTTATATTTAGAAATCTCGAATAAATTTGTTCCAGAAATGTTAAAACTAAAATCTTCAACACCCATATTATTACATACAGCATCAGAAAATTCATAAGTAAACTGTGCACGGCTAATATTAAAAAAGTTATTATTATAAAGCCAAAATGTAGAATTTCTGAAATTGTTCTGATTTGTACCCGATGATAACCTAGGGAATGTAGCTGTGTCTGCAGTTTCGGGTGTCCATCTTCCTAATACAACTTCTGAATATTTATCATTACCATCAACTGAATAATATTGGTTAAAGCTACTATTTAATCTATTACCCATAGAACCTGACTGTCCTGTTGCTAAAACAAAAAAGCTAAGCCTTTTATAACTTAAATTAAGATTAAAAGCAAACGTTAAAGGACTACTAGATTGCCCTATTGCTACTCTATCATCATTATCAATAATATTATCTCCATTTTGATCTTGATATTTTATATCTCCTGGTTGAACATTACCAAATTGAGGTTGAGCCAAACCAGTATTTAAAACTCTATTACCGTTAGCATCTGAGTTAAAATCTGCTTCAGAATAAAACCCTTGATCAACTAACCCAAAAATTGTAGAAATTTCTCTTCCTTGTCTTTGTAAATAGTTTTCGGAAAAAACCTCGGATATCTTAGATCTTTCTGTTTGACTATATAAAATATTAGTACCCATACTAACTGAGAGGTCTTCATAAGTTTTATTATAATTTATACCTAGCTCAAAACCAGTGTATAAATTTTTATTATAATTAACATATGGTCTAAAATCATCATAATAAGAAGGGTATTGATCTTGTAAGAAAGTAATTTGTTTATCTAATTCGGTTTTAAAATAATTAGCCTCTATAAAGAGAGAATTCATTAAATTAGCTTCAAAACCTAAATTAAAATCAATACGTTCTTCAAATGTTAAGTCTAAATTTTCTCCTTGTGTTAGAGTTTGTATATTATTAGAGTTCCCATCTGCCCAATTAATATTACTCCCATTAGAGTAATTTGAGTCATATAAGTAATAAGCACTAGAAGCATTATTAACTGACCCACCACTGTTTAGAGCAGTAATACCTCTGTCAGATTTTATAACACCACCAGATGCCTTTATTTTTAGATAATTAATAAATTTATTGTTTTTCAAAAAAGAACTTTCACTTAAAATATAAGCTATACCTGCAGTAGGTGATAAAGCTCCTCTGTTTCCTTCAGGTAATTTTAAAGAATTTGCATAAGTTGCAGTTAAATCAATAAATAATCTCTTTTTATAGTCATAAGAAGTTTGAAACCCAAAGTGAGAATCGATATCTGTTTGCTTAGCATCATTTTGTCTTTGAGAATTATAAAAAGCTAAAAAAGTTGTATTCAAAGAATGATCTTTGGCAAGAGTAGTATCATAGTTTATTAGTCCATAAAAACCAAAACGAGAAATAAAATCATTTGTACTAAGATTTTCTCTTTGGTCTTTAAGGTCTTCACCATAAACATTAAAACTTCTTATTTTATTACCTTCCCAGATTGGTTCGTAAGTTTTAAATTGATTTGCAATTGTTGCGTTATAAGAATCATAAAAATCAAAACTTAAATAAGTCTTAGCAGATAAACCTTTAGTTATTCTATCTAAATCAAAATTAATAGTATTGTTAAACTGTGTAGATCGAAATACGGTATTCTGATAACCTCCTGCTATTGCTAAAGCAATAGGTGAATTTGCACCAAATTGTTGGGTTGATCCTAAAAGCATTCCATTATAAGTATTTGCAGCAAGTAGTTGTCCAACAACTTCAGGGTCACTAGTAGAGATGGCGTCTAAAGGTAAAAATGGCGAATAAAGATTAGGCCTTAAAGTAGTGGCTTCTCTCAATAAATTTGATCTAGATGACCTATTGTTACTTACAACTACTATACCATCTAAACTACTGGTAATCCAATCATTTACTTTAAAATCTATGTTACCCCTTACATTAAAACGATTAGAACCTGCATTTATATCATCATTGATATTTACCCAAGCATCATTAATATTCAAACCTACATTTACATAATACTGATTCTTTTCATTACCGCCTGAAAATTCAGTAATTACATTGGTAAAAGATGTAACAGGTCTTATGAATTGGCTAGAATAATAATCTACATCAGGGTATTCAAAAGGATTTAAACCATTTCTGGTATTTTGAATTCTCTCAGTTGAAAATCTTCGTCCATCATCGACAGCTACACCATCATTAGTAAGAGCCTCATTATAAAGAGTCATATAATCAGCCGAACCTAAGTAATTTGGTAAAGAAACAGGAGTTCTAAAACCTGAAAGAACGTTAACATTAACTTCTTTTCTATTAACTTTTCCTCTTTTTGTATTAATTACTATAACCCCGTTTCTTGCTTGACTTCCATATAATGCTATAGCATTTGCGTCTTTAAGAACAGCTATTTGATCTACCTCTTCCATATTTAAAATGTTGGGATCACGACCAATTACACCGTCAATAACAAAAATAGCACTACCTATGCCTCTTATGTTATCTGAACCTCTAACACCTAAAGTTAAACCATTTATATAGTTTCTTAAGAATTGAGTGTTATCGAATAATAAACGTTCTTTTGGGTTAATTTTTGAAATAGCGCCAGTTATCTCTCTAACACTTTTTGTAACAACTCCCATTTTTATTGTATCATCTTCAGATGCAAGGAAAGGAGATTTCTTTAAAATAATATCTCCATCTATATCAAGTACATTGACAAGTTTTGAAATAAATCCTTTTTTCTCAAGAGTAAAGGTATCTTCTTCATTAAGCATTTTAATTTGAAAATTCCCATTAGCATCTGTAGATACTTTTTCCCCATTAGAAGTTAAAACATTAACTTCTTTTAAAGGATTTCCTTGTTTATCAACTACAGTTGCTTTTAATTTTGAATTCTGTGTTTGAGCAATTGTAACATTACAAAAGCAAAAAAACAATAAACAGGTTAGCGTAAACAACTTATATATTTTAGTTTTCTTCATTTTTTATATATATTAATTAAAACGAATTAGCAAATTACTACCATCCTGGGTTTTGTGTAAAACCTGGGTAAAGTAATGTTTGTTCAACAGGAAATGGTAACCAATAATGTTTTGGGAACTCACAAATTCTTTCCACAATAAGTGATTCTGTAAAACTACTTCTATCTTGTGGAAAATCTAAAGCTAATTTTCTTTTGTATTTATCTAAATGAGCTACTCCCCATCGTCTAATATCTACCCATCTGTGTGCCTCATAACTTAACTCAACAGCTCTTTCTCTTCTTAATTCATCCATAAAGTCTTCGTTGTTTGAAACAATATTAGAATTTACATTAGGAATACCTGCTCTATTACGCAACAGATTAATAGCTCCCTCAGCAGTTAAGTTGTAAGAATTTGATGCTATACTTGCTCCCTTAGATGCATGTAAAGCTTCTGCATACATTAAATAAACGTCTGTAAGTCTCATGTGCATTCGCACTCCCACGTATTGATTAATGATAGGATTCCATCTAGTATGAAACTTACCGTCAACTTTAGGGAAAAATTTGGTCCACATATACCCTGTGTTATTCAGAATTTTAATATTTTCAGCATTATTACTTCGATGAACACCTTTAACTGAAGAAGATTCAAACCAAAGTTGAGCAGTTTTATGTGGATTATCAGCTCCAGGATCTATAATATCTCCATCTATAATATGCCATTTATAAAAACGAGGATCTCGGTTTTCAAAGGGGTTAGTTGGGTCAAACAAAGTTGGACCGTATTTACCACTAATATCGTCCTCGATAGAAAGTCCGTTAGACATACCAAAGTTATTATGAATAAAATTATGAGTAGGACTAATAACTTCATATCCAGCAGAATTGGAATGAATAGCTTTGTTTACTCCAGATGCCATAAATCTTGTAGCTTGTCCCTGACTACCACCGGTTGCAGCGAATATAAATTCTGAAGCTCCTGGCCATGAACCTGGTGCTGAAGATTTCCAAAAAACTTCATCTAATTCATCTAATGAATTGGCTAAACGATAACGTCCTTGATCAGCTAACTTAAGAATTCCAGAGAAAGCCTCAACTGCCATATCACATAATTCTGTATCGTAGTCATATGTTGCTACACTAACATTGTTACCTTTCATTAAAGGACTTGCTGCTAGTAGTAGGTTTTTACCCTGAAAAGCATATGCTGTTCCTTTCGTAAGCCTACCTAAATTTTCTCCTAGTGTAAGTTGTCCATAAATTTCATTATCCCAATCTACAGGTAATAATTCAACCGCTTTTTTATAATCTTCATTAGCTCGTAAAGCAGTTTCTTTATAACTATCTGGTCTTACTAATTCAAAATCAGCAACTAACACTTCATCTATGTATGGATAGCGTCCCCAGAATTTCATGATTTCATTATGAAAAAAAGCTCTAAAAAAATAGGCTTGTCCGAGAATAACATCTTTTTCTGCTTGGGATGCATTTACCATTAAATTTAATTCTTCTACATTTTTAATTACAATATTAGCTTTGCGAATACCACGTAAGCTACCATCATATACCCCAGGTCTTTGCTTATTAAAAGCATTCTGGTTTTCAACATTAGCACCTGAGGTACCATATGATGAATTCTTCCAATTGTTTAAATAAACATAACTATCTCGTATTACATCATTGAATCTTCCTGCATCAATATCGCCACTAGCCTTAGTAGGTCTATCAACAAATCCATCATCACCTAAAAGAAAATCTTGGAAAGTATGTCCTTGTTGTTCATATGAAACTACTAAAGCATACATTTCTTCAACAAAACCCTGTGCATTTTTAAACGTAGAAAAAACAACCTCTTCGTCTATAATTGCATCTGGAGCAACATCTAAGTAGTCCTCACATGAAAATGAGAATACAAGACTTAAAATTAATAATATTTTTATTGTATAGTTTTTCATTATTATAATTATTAAAAATTCATATTAAAACCAAAGTTAAATCTTTTTAAAGTTGGATAATCACCTCTTGCTCGTGCAGTTCCTGAAGTATTAAACTCTCTATCATCTGGCATATCTGACCATAAGAATAAATTATTACCATTTGCAAAAACCTGAAGTTTCTTTAAACCCAATTTTTCACATGTCTTTTTTGGTATATCATACGATAAAGAAACTGCTCTAAGTCTTGTTAAAGAACCATCTAACCAGTTATCTCTTGGATTGGTAGCAGCCGGAACTCCAAATGACGGTTGGGTATCTGTGTTATTTGGCGTATCTACAGTCCAATAATCCAAATCTTGAGCGAATATTATTGGTGTTGAGTTACTAAATACTTGATTACTAAACAATCTAGAAGCATTTTGAGTACCATACAACTGTGCAGAGATGCTCCAACCCTTGTATTTAGCACCTAGAGTTGCACTCCAAGTTCTTTGTGGCTGTTCTGGAAACCCAAAAGGTGCACGATCAAAATTATTATTGTAAACACCATCTCCGTCGAAATCAACAAGATCATAATAACCAGGGCGCACATCTGTTTGATTTTGGTTTTGTGGTGTGGAACTATAAATATCATCCCAACTTGTTAAAATACCAGCAGGAATAGCTGTTCTTCCTTGACCAATATTAAATCCAGCATCTTTAAGATAATCAGCCTGAAATGCTGGATCATCTCTTATTATTATTTTATCTATAGCCTGTGTGTAATTAAAATTACCAAACAAATTTAAACCGTTACCAAAAGTATAATTAGACCCTAAAACGATTTCATAACCTCTAACCTCAACAACACCTTTATTTATAGCTGCAGCTGATGTACCTGCAAAATCTGGTTGAGTTTGAGAATTAAGAACTACTACTTTATCACGATCTTCTGCAAAATAATCTAACTCACCAGTTAATAAACCATTAAAAAGGTTGAACTCAGCTCCTATGTTATATTTAATTGCTTCTTCCCACTGAAGGCTTGGATTACCAACTACCGCTTCTCTATAAAATGTATAAGGTGAACGCCCTCCATAACTACTAGGCACTAAAAATGCAGATGTACCAGATTCCCATTGCGTAAGCCATGACCATCTATTTCCTCTAAAATTATCATCCCCAACAAGACCATAAGAGCCTCTAATTTTAAGTTGATTTAACCAATCCTCACTTTTTTCCATAAAAGATTCGTTTGATATTGTCCACCCTAATGCTACAGAGGGAAATAAGTCAAAACGATATCCTGGACCAAATTGTTCAGAACCATTGTAAGCACCATTAATATCTATAAAGTATCTTAAATCATAGTTATAAGTAACTCTTCCTACCCAATCTTCACGATACCTTGGAAAAGCTGCTACACCACCACTTCCTGTTGCAGACTCCTGCCTTCTTACTAAAAATAGTGCTGTTAAATTATGTTTTTCAGCAAATGTTCTATTATAGTTAAATGAAAAATCATACACCAATCTTCTAGATCGTTGACCTTCTTCAACTTCTAAAGTTCCTAAATTCCAAGGATCTTGCACATAACCGAATCTATTAGTTACATCTGGAATAAGAAGATTTTCTTGATCACCATCATAGACTCTATAAATTACACCTCCATCATTTAAATTTTGTCTACTTCTCTGGGTATTATCTAAAGAGAATCGTCCCTGAAAAGACAAACCTTTAGTTATAAAATCTAATTTTTGTTTTAATATAAAATCTGAATTAATCTGGAAACTTCTGTAAGTATTATAACCAGAACCCTGTAGAGTTTGAACAGGATTTACATATACATTAAAATAGCTAAAAGGATTACCATACAAACCATCCGGATAAACAGGTGGATAAAGACTAGGAGCTATTAAGTACAAACCATTTGTTACATTACCAAGACTCCCAGGACTCTCTCTAATCCCTAAAAAGCCTCCTAAATTAACCGATAACTCCGTCGTACTTGTAATATTAAAATCGATATTAGACCTGAAGTTAAATCTATCATATCTATACTCACCTAAATACCCTCTTCCATTATCATATCTTCCTCCATCAAAAATATCATTTACTGTTTGATATGCTAAACTTCCAAAATATTTGGCTTTTTTATTTCCACCACGTATAGATAAATTAATTCTATAATCTTGCGCAAAATCTTTCAATAATTCTTCTTCCCAATTAACATTAGGATAAAGATAACTTTGTTCTAAACTTGTAGGATTAAGATATCTATTTACAATATCTAAAGGTGTGTAATTATTCCAAGTATTAGGAGACTGTGCTAAACCTCTCAATATAGCACTATTTGCTTCTAAAAAACCATTATAAGAATCTAGTTTTTCTGGTAATTGAGAAACCATTTTAATAGTTGAATTAACGCTTAATTGAAGTTGCGCTTTTCCTACCTGACCTCTTTTTGTTGTAATTATTACTACTCCATTAGCACCCTCTACACCAAACACTGCAGTTGCAGAAGCATCTTTAAGTACAGAAATATTTTCAATATCATTCATATCGATATCTGACATCGATCTCTTAATACCATCTACAAGCACAAGCGGACCACCTTCACCATTCCAAGAGCTTCTACCACGAACAAATATTCTCATGTTGTTTTCTCCAGGAACACCACTACCTTGTATAGCAGTAACTCCAGGTAAATTACCTTGCAAAGCTTCTTCAACATTAGTTATACCAGCTGTAACCTTCATTAAATCATCACCTTTTACTTGTGAAATAGCACCAACTACACTCTCTTTCTTTTGAGTTCCATAACCAACAATTACTATTTCATCTAAGCTTTCTGCCTCCTCCTTTAGAATTACATTAACAACTTTTTTACCCATTACAGGGATTTCCACAGTTTTAAAACCTAAATAAGAGAAAACTAAAATTCTCTCACCAACTGTTAAATCTATGGTGTAATTTCCATCAAAATCTGTTTGAGTTCCTCTCAATGTTCCTTTTTGAACAATACTTACACCTGGTAAGGTTATACCTCCCTCATCTTTTACAACTCCAGTAACTTTTTCTTGTGCTTGTAAATTAATTGATGAAAAACTGCAAGTAATCACAAAAAGCATTACCATAAATGATGGAACTGATCTCTTGCTTTTTTGTTTTAATTTCATTTTAAGTTTAAAATTTAACATATGATTATTTTATTTGATTGAATTCATGTAAAATGCAATTATTAGGAATTCAACTTACCAATAACAATTTTACAAATGTTTAACAATTTCAGTATCCTGTACTGTACTGATAACTTTGTTATTTTTCCTATTAAGTGATTTGAATTATCTTAATTTTTAAAAATACTTTATGAATCAAGAAAAAAACTAAATAATATTTTTTTTTAATCTTAGTTTTGAAAATTAAAGTAATTTTTCGCGTTATTATAACAAATATCTTGTATCATTTTTCCAATAAATTCAATATCATTGGGCACCAGTCCTTTTTGAATATCTTTTGCAATTATATTACATAGAATACGCCTAAAGTATTCATGTCTTGGAAATGACAAAAAACTACGACTATCAGTTAACATTCCAACAAAACGACTTAGCAGCCCCATATTAGAAAGTGTATTAAGCTGCTTTTCCATACCCTCTTTTTGATCTAAAAACCACCAACCAGAGCCCCATTGCATTTTACCAGGAACTCCAGCTTCGCTAAAATTACCCATCATTGTTGCAAAAACCTCATTTTCAGATGGATTTAAATTATAAGTAATTGTTTTTGCTAAACAATTTTCAATATTTAATTTGTTGAATAAATTTGACATGTTTTTTGCATAACTAAAATCACCAATAGAATCTACTCCAGCATCTAACCCTATTTGATCTAGAAGTTTAGTATTATTATTTCTTAATGCTCCTAAATGAAATTGTTGCACCCAGTTTTTGTTGTGGTACATTTTACATAAATTAAATAATATGCAGGAAGCATAAATTTTCACTTCATCTTCTGAGATAAAATTTCCTTTTAAACCATTTTTAAAAATAGTATTTGCTTCTTCTTCTGTAAAATCATAAGCATATAATTGATCTACTCCATAATCTGAAAGTTTACAACCTAAATCATTAAAATAATCTATTCTATTACTAATAGCATTTAATAAATCTGATAAATTAGTTATAGGAAAACCAACAATTGAAGATAATTTATTTATATAATTCGAAAAATTCTCTTTTCCAATTAGTAATAAAGTATCTGGTCTAAATGTTGGTAATACTTTTGTATAAAATCCTTTTTCTGCAATTATTTTATGACATTCTAAACTATCTGTAGGATCATCTGTAGTACAAATAACCTCAACTTTCATATCTTCTAATAATTGGGCAGGTGTTTTTTGCTCTAAAATAGAATTTGCTTTTTTATAAATCGTTTCTGCAGTCGATGGCTGTAGAAGTTCATCAATATTAAAATAGCGTTTTAATTCTAAATGTGTCCAATGAAACAAAGGATTTCTTAATGTGTACGGAACAGTTTCTGCCCATTTTAAAAATTTTTCTTTTTTAGAAGTTATATCACTAGTAATATAAATTTCTTCAATACCATTGGCTCTCATTCCTCGCCATTTGTAATGATCGCCATTTAACCAAGCATCAGTAATATTTTTTATTGGTTTATCATCTGCAATCAATTGTGGTGATAAATGATTATGATAATCAATAATAGGTAAATCTTTTGCATATTTATTATAAAGCATTTCTGCAATATCTGATTGCAATAAAAAAGCATCAGTAATAAAATGAGTTGTATTCATAAAAAGTTATTTGAGATTCATCTTATTATTTATAAAGTATAAATTTTAAATTTGATTTTACAGCAAATCAAATTGTCTTGGTAACCAAAGTGTTAATTCTGGAAAATATGTAATTAAAAGTAATACTGCAATCATTACCAAAAACAAAGGTAACAAAGGTCTTATAACCTGCTGTATTTTTAAATCGGCAACACTACAACCAACAAAGAGTACAGAGCCTACAGGTGGTGTACAAAGTCCAATACATAAGTTCATAATCATTATGATTCCAAAATGAATAGGATTCATACCTAATTCTGTAACAATTGGTAAGAATATTGGTGTAAAAATTAAAACTGCGGGAGTCATATCCATAAATACACCAACAAATAATAAAATTAAATTAATGATGATTAAAATTACGATTGGATTATCGCTAATTGCCAATAAGGTATTGCTAATTTCTTGTGGAATATTCTCATAACTCATCACCCAAGACATTGCAATAGAAGTAGAAACCAATAACAATACAATTGCTGATGTTTTAACCGTTTCCAATAAAATTGGAGAAATATCTTTAATTGTAATTTCTTTGTATACAAAACCTAAAACTAAGGTGTAAATTACAGCAATTGCTGATGCTTCTGTGGCTGTAAAAATTCCAGCTACAATTCCACCAATAACAACCACTAACAACATTAAACTTGGAAAAGCATCAATAAACCTTTTAAAGAAAACCTTAAAACCAACCATCTTATCTGTCGGATATTTTTTTATGATTGAATACACTAATGCAACAGTCATTAAAGCCAACCCAATTAACAAACCTGGCACATAACCAGCAATAAATAATGCTGCAATAGAGACACCACCACTTGCTAAAGAATACACAATTAACACGTTACTTGGCGGAATAATTAAACCAGTTGTTGCACTCGTAATATTTACTGCAGCACTAAAAGATTTATCATAACCATCTTTTTCCATCATAGGATTCATAAAACCTCCAATTGCTGAAGCTGCTGCTACTGCAGAACCAGAAATAGCTCCAAATAACATACATGAAATAATATTTACAAATGCCAAACCTCCAGGAAGTGGTCCAACTATGGCTTTCGCAAAATTTATGAGTCGGACTGCAATTCCACCTCTATTCATAATTTGTCCTGCAAGGATAAAAAATGGTATAGCAGACAAAGTAAAACTATCTAATGAGGTTGCCATTCTTTGCGCCAAAGTTGTTACGGATGGCAAAAAAGGCATTGCGCTTAATAATGTAAATAGTGCTGCTAAACCAATAGCAAATGCAATGGGAACTCTTAAAGATAAGAAAATTAAAAAGCTAACTACTAAAATAAAAACTTCTACTAAATTCATAAATTATGATTTATTTAATTTTCTTAGATTTAAAAGTGTATCAATACTATAATAGCAAATTAAAATTCCTGAAATAGGGACTACCATATAAATAAATCCTAATGGAATTTCTAAAGTTGCTGATGTTTGGCCAAATTGAAAACTCAATTGAACTAACCTAAATCCGCCAATTATCATTACTGTAAATGCAAAAAAAGCAACGGAGATAAAAACAATTCCGTTAAAAAAACCTTGCCTTTTTTTAACAATATTTTCTGAAATTAAATCAATCGCTAAATGCAAGTTTCTACCAGCTGCATATGCAGAGCCTAGTAATCCTATCCAAATTAATGAGAAACTTGAAATTTCATCAGTCATGGTACTTGGAGCTTGTAAAACAAATCTTGAAAACACTTGCCAAACCACACTTACTAACATTAATACTAAAATAATAAGCACTAACTTTTCTAAAACACTGTCAATTTTTGATCTCATTATTGTTGATTTTTTATAGAAGTAATTAAATTTTTCATTTCTTCATTTCCATCAAACATTTTCAATATCTCTTTAGTTTGTTCTTCAAAAGGTTTTTTCTGAGGATAAACCACTTCTACACCCGCTTTTTTTACAGCAGCTAAAGATTCTTTTTCCGATGCTGCCCATAATTTACGCTGTGCTATTGTACTTACTTTTACTGCTTTTTTTACCCATATTTTTTGCTCATTATTTAAACGACTCCAAGTATCTGTTCCAATTAATAAAACATCAGGCACAGCAGTATGCTCATCTAAAGAATAATATTTACAAACTTCATAATGCTTAGACGTAAAAAAACTTGGTGGATTATTTTCTGCTCCATCAACAACTCCTTGTTGTAAAGCAGTATATAATTCTCCCCAAGAAATTGGTGTTGGTGAACCTCCCAAGTCATTTACCATAGCCACAGCCATATTACTTTTTTGTACTCTAATTTTTTTTCCTACTAGATCTGATGGCGATTTTATAGGTGCTTCTTTCATATAAAAACTTCTACTACCTGCATCGTAAAAAGTTAAACCTCGAAGTCTAAATTTCTCACCTTTCAATAATAAATTTTCTCCAATATTACTGTCAAAAATGCTAAACGTATGTGATTTATCTCTAAAAATATATGGCACACTAAAAACTTTGTATTCTGGGATAAAATTTTCTAAAACTGCAGCAGATACTTTTGTAATATCTAAACTACCAATTTGTAACAATTCTAAACACTCTCTTTCTCCTCCTAACTGTCCACTTGGATAGATGTTTAATTTTAACTTTCCTTGTGACTGCTTTTCTATTTCCTGACCTAAAATCACCATAGCTTTATGCACTGGATGCTGAGTATCTAAAGAATGACCTAATCGTAAAGTCGTAATTGATGTTTCTGATTGACAACCCAAAACAAATACTGAAATGGTTAGCACAAATAGATATTGAAAAAAGTGAGGTGTCTTCATTTTTATAGGTTAATTTGGTTTTTAGTCACAATTAAAGGACTATTTATTTTTTTAGAAAAATCTGTCAAGTAATTTTCCCATTCTTGTTGATTATTGAATTGTTTACTCTTTACCCATCCAAAACCGCTGTAAAAAACAACTTTATGATCTAAAATATTTAAGTGTAAAAAATGATTGCTTTCATCCTTTCTTGATGTTACATATTTCTCTGAACCAGAAAAATATGGTTTTGTAGTTACAATTCCTGTTCCTACTTCAGAATCATCTAAAGTTTCCCAATGACTCACCCAAAAGTTAGCATCATCTTCATTTGTAACTCCTTTTTTCTTGTGTAAAGTAATTCCTGAGGATATGGTTTCTGTGCCATTTATATCAATTTCAAAACGGGTTAAATTCTGACCATAATCTAAAGAAACGTGCTTGGTTTCATCTATTTGTTTTCCATTAGCATCCCAAGTTGTATAGGTTAATATAAAACTTGTTCTAATTGGGCCTGTTGTAATAGTTTTATAAGAAGTATAGTTTTTAGAAAAATAATACGAAGTATCTACTTTTACAGCAGTACCTCCAATTCCACGACTCACACCAACATGGAAATTATCTAAACCCTCACCATAATCCTTATGATAGGCTCCTTTTTTAACATCATTCCTTTTGTACCAAGTATTGATAATTGGGTACTCTACACGTTTTAACCAAGCGTCTATTCCACTTGATAATGTTCCTCCTTTTATACCATCTTCTACCATTTTTTGAGCTACTGGCCCAAAAGTTCTAAAGGCAACTCTATTGTTTTCCCAAGTATAATCATCCGTTCTTTCTGGCACAAAACGCGAATAACAATAATCTGTTATTGAGTCTTTCTTTTCATCAGAAATTGACAAAGTATATGTTTTCGTATCGTTTGCTTTTATGTATGGTTGAAATAAAATCACATCATTTTTACCATCTAAATCTGTATCGACTATTTGTGAAGTAACAACTTTATTTTCAGCATCTAAAACTACTAAACCAAAAGTTTCCTCTAAAGATACACTAGAAATATCAAGCTCTACTGTTTCAAATTCTCTATCAATAGATAAGTTGTTTTTTATTGTGACTGTAGAAACAATTTCTGCTTTTTTATCACAATTAATAAAAAGAGAAACGGTTAGAAAAAAGAAAACTATTTTTTTCATTATAAATGCTTTTTTATAAAACATCCTACACTATTTAAAATAGGATAGGATGTTATTATTAATTTATTCTTCGTTTGAAGGTTTCCCGATTGTTGCTAAAATTCCTCCATCAACATATAAAATATGTCCGTTTACAAAATCACTTGCTTTAGAGGACAAAAACACTGCTGCTCCTGCTAAATCATTAGGATCACCCCATTTTTTCGCAGGTGTTCTATTTACGATAAAATCATTAAACGGATGTCCATCTACGCGAATTGGAGCAGTTTGCGAAGTAGCAAAATATCCTGGTCCAATACCATTAACTTGCACACCAAAACGTGCCCATTCTGTAGCCATATTTTTGGTTAGCATTACCAAACCACCTTTTGCTGCAGCATAAGCTCCTACAGTATTTCTACCCAATTCGCTCATCATAGAACAAATATTAATAATTTTACCAGCTCCACGTTCCATCATCCCTTTAATAACGTGTTTAGAAACGATAAAAGGACTTACTAAATCTATATCAATCACTTGTTTAAAGTCTGCTACCTCCATTTCTGCAAGTGGCGTTCTTTTTATGATTCCTGCGTTATTTACTAGAATATCAATATTACCAACTTCAGCCTCAATTTTAGAAATTGCAGCAATAACTTGAGTTTCGTCAGCAACATCAAATTTGTAGCCAAAAGCGTTAATTCCTTCTGCTTTATACAAAGCCACTGCATTGTTTATTTTTTCTTGTGATGAATTACCATTTACAACAATGGTTGCACCTGCTTTTCCTAATCCCATAGCCATAGACATTCCTAAACCATGGGTAGAACCTGTTACTAAAGCTACTTTTCCTGAAATATCAAATAGTGTTTGAGACATATTATTATCTTAAATCTGTAATTTTTGCAACATCCATATCATTGTAATCTAGGTTTTCTCCAGCCATACCCCAAATAAATGTATAGTTAGATGTACCAGAACCTGAATGAATAGACCAAGGTGGAGAAATTACAGCTTCGTGATTTTGCATCCAAATATGTCGTGTTTCTTGAGGTTCTCCCATAAAATGACAAACTGCTTGCTCATCCATAATGTCCATATAATAATATATTTCCATTCTTCTATCGTGAACGTGAGCAGGCATAGTATTCCAAACAGAACCTATTTTTAATTCTGTCATTCCCATTTGTAATTGGCAAGTAGTTACAATGCCGCCAATAATCATTTGATTTACTGTTCTGTGATTTGCAGTTTCTAAACTACCTAACTCAATTTTATTAGCTTCTGATTTGGTAACTTGTTTTGTTGGATGAGCTGAATGTGCAGGTGCAGAATTCATGTAAAATTTTGCTGGATTGTTAGCATCATCACTTTTAAAAACAACTTCTTTTACACCTTTACCAAGATATAAAGCGTCTTTATGCAACATTTTAAATTTTTTACCATCAGCAATAATAGTTCCTGTTCCTCCAGCATTAATAACTCCAACTTCTCTTCTTTCTAAAAAGTAATCAGATTTTAAAGGGTCAATCGTTTCTAGAGTTAAAGCCTCTGAAGTTGGAACTGCTCCACCAGCCATATATCTATCATAATGAGTGTAAACCCACTTTATACTTCCTGGTTGCATTAAATCTGGAACTAAAAACTCATCTCTTAATTCTTGTGTATCGTATTTTTTTACTGCTTGCGGGCTTGAAGCATATCTTGTTTCAAAAGTAGTTACCATTTTTATTTTTTTGTGTTTGTTTATATTTATAAAGAACGTCTGATTCCTAACTCTAATCCACGTAATTCTGCTAAACCACGTAAACGCCCAATACCTGAATAACCAGGATTGGTTTTTTTCTTTAAATCATCTAACATTTTATGTCCATGATCAGGTCTAAAAGGCATGCGTATGTCTTGTCTTCCAACTGCAATTCTTTTTTGTTGCTCTAAAATTAAGGCTTTTAGTACTGCATACATATCTACATCTCCTTCTAAATGATCTGCTTCATGGAAGTTTCCATCTTCATCACGTTTTGTAGCTCTTAAATGAATAAAGTGAATTCTATCCCCTAAACGCTCTACTATTCCTGTTAGATCATTATCAGCTCTTACACCAAAAGATCCTGTACAGAATGTTAATCCATTATTTGGAGATTGTACTGCATTGTAAATATCTTCAACATCTTGTTCTGTGGATACTACTCTTGGTAAACCTAAGATTGGAAATGGCGGGTCATCTGGATGAATACACATTAATACACCAGCTTTTTCTGCAGCTGGAATAATTTCTGATAAAAACGAAAACAGGTTTGCTTTTAATTCTTTAGGTCCAATATTTTTATACGTTGCTAATATTTGATTGAATTCCTTTAAAGTATATCCTTCCTCTGCTCCTGGCAAACCAGCAATAATATTTCGTACTAACTTAGTTTGCTCCTCTTCGGATGCGTTCTGTATATATTCAGAAGCTTTTTGCTTTTGAGCATCTGAATACTCATTTTCTGCTCCTGGTCTTTTTAACAAATACAACTCAAAAGCAGCAAAAGCAGCAGCTTCAAAACGCAATGCTGTAGATTGATCAGAAACTTCATAATCTAAATTGGTGCGTGTCCAATCTAACACTGGCATAAAATTATAACATACAATGTCAATTCCACATTTTCCTAAATTTAGTAATGTTTCCTTGTATCTTTCAATGTAAAGTTTGTAATCTCCCGATTTGGTTTTAATATTTTCATGGATTGGCACAGATTCTACTACGGACCATGTTAAACCTACGTTTTCTATAAGTTCTTTTCTTTTCGTAATTTCTTCAATTGTCCAAACTTCTCCATTTGGTATATGATGTAATGCAGAAACAATCCCTGTTGCTCCTGACTGTTTGATATCTGATAAAGAAACTGGATCATTTGGTCCATACCAACGCCAAGTTTGTTCTAAATTTTGAGTCATTGTTCTAATTGTTTTTAATATTTAGCTTTCGCTGCATTAATAAAAAATCAGTTTTAAAAGATTATAAAAATATATAATTGAGAAAAAGCTTTATTATACACCACTATATGCTGAAAAACCACCATCAATAGGAATTACAATTCCTGTTACAAAAGCAGACGCATCATCACATAAAAATTTGGTAGCACTAATTAAATCATCTGGAGTCCCATAACGTCCCATTGGTGTTTGATCTATAATTTGCTGCCCTCTTTGCGTTAAACTTCCATCCTCATTAGTTAATAATGCACGGTTTTGATCTGTTAAGAAAAACCCTGGAGCTAAAGCATTTACACGAATACCTACTTTAGAAAAATGCACTGATAACCATTGTGTAAAATTAGATATAGCTGCTTTTGCACCACTATATGCAGGTATTTTGGTTAATGGTGTATAGGCATTCATTGAAGAGATGTTTAAAATAGAACATCCTTCTCTACCAACCATGTCTTTAGTAAAAACCTGAGTAGGTATTAAAGAACCTAAGAAGTTTAAGTTAAAAGTAAATTCAATTCCTTTTGGATCTAAATCAAAAAAAGTTTTAAATCCTTCTGCTGTATTTTTTAAATCTTCAATTGCAAAAAATGGATTAGAAGTGGTACCTAAAGGATGATTACCTCCTGCTCCATTTACTAGAATATCTACATTACCAAAAGCATCATTAACAATTTCTTTTGCTTTTTCTAAAGAATCTTTTTCTAGAACATTTGCAGCAACTCCAATTGCTTCTCCTCCTGCATCTTTAATTTCTTTTGCTACTTTATTTGCAGACTCTTCTCTTAAATCTAATACAGCTATTTTATGACCTTGCTTTCCAAGTTCGATTGCCATTGTACTACATAACACTCCTCCTGCACCAGTTATTACTATTATTTTACTCATAAAAACTTAAAATATATATTACAATTTATTAATAAATAAAATTAATATTTTAAAATAAACTTGATGTCCTGTACTATCTTGGTAAGCATATTTATTAAACACAAAATTACCTTGCTGACTGTTCTTAAAAAAAATAATTCTCAAAAATGAAAAAATTAATATTTATAAAATCTAAGTCATCATTTCAACAAATAAAATCTTTAAAGAATATTTGGAATAATTTTACATTAATATAAAATTAAATATGTAGTTATTTACTCAAGAGAAAGCAAACTTATATCAAATAAACAAATGGCTTTCTAAATTGGTTTAATAAAATACTAAGAGACAAAATTAATTTTAGAAACGCTAACATATCCTTTACAATTTTGCATTAAAATAAAGTAAAAGATTTCTAAACAATAATTTAATAAAAATTAAACAAGAAAATTGAAAATATATTTAGATCAATTCAAAAAATCAATTAATCACAAACTTTAGGAGATTACGAGACAAAATATTTAAGTTAGAAATTGGTGTTTTCTACAAAAATAGTACTAGTTCAAGTAAGCAGAAAGTACAGAACTAATGATATGAATTAGATTTTCAACTGATTAATTCATTTACAAAACATAATAATCATAAAAAATAAGGATTAAAAAAACCGATCTTTCTATAATAGTAGATAACTCATTTGAAATATCGAAAGATCTAATATTATTTTTCTGAATGAACCTTTTTTAATTCTTTAAAAGCATCTCTTTTGTTGCTATAGTTCTAAATCCCATGTGGTCAGACCCTGAGTCTACAGCAAATCCCATTTTAGCTGAGATTCTAAAACTTGCACAATAAGAGACATGACACAAGAAAGAACCTCCTTTCATAACATATTCTTTTTCGTAAGGGTTACTTGGACTGTATGATGTTTTAGCTCCTTTTGGATTTAAGATTGTTTTAGAAATATCTATATGTTTGTAATAATTCACATTGAATAAATCACTTGTGATTTCCCATACATTACCTGTCATATCATATAAACCGATACTATTTGGAGGGTAAGACATAACAGGTGCAATAAGTTCATAACCATCTTTTGATTCATTTTTAGTGGGAAATTGGCCTTGCCAAGTATTGGCTTTAAAATTTAATTCTTCTGAGTTATTACCCCATGTATAAATAGTATTATTATTAGTTCCTAGGGCAGCAGACTCCCATTCAGCTTCAGTAGGTAATCGTCTGTTTGCCCATTTACAATAAGCTAGTGCATCTTCTAGAGCAATATGAACTACAGGATAATTTTCTTTACCAAGAAGCGAAGATTCTGGACCTTCAGGATGTTTCCAATTTGCTCCAACCTTCCATGTCCACCATTGGTTATAGTTATTCATGTTGACTACAACGTCAATATTCTTATTGAATATTAAACTACCTGGTTGCAAAATGGAATCATGTGGTTTTGATGTATTTAATGGTAGTTGCTTTTTTATTTCATCCCAATCTATTTTTCTCTCTGCAACAGTAATATAATTTGTTGATTTAATAAATTGTTCAAATTGTTTATTAGTTACCTCAGTTATATCTATATAAAATCCGTCTACAGTTACTTTATGCGCAGGTTTTTCTCTGGGCATGGCATATTTATCAGCATTTTTTGCACCAAGTAAAAAAGTTTTTTTTGAGACCCAAACCATACCCTCTGGAGTATCAATGACAGAATCTTTATTACAACTTAGAGAAAGAAAAAATAAAAGAACTAAAAAATTTTTCATAAAGTTTTTTTTATATAATAAATTAAAAACAAAACTACTAATTAGATAATAAAATAAGTTTAAAACTTAATAAAATAATTAAAATAGAATTCGTGAAAAATTAAATTTATATTAAAAATTAAATAGAAATAGTTCTGAAGTTTTCTTAATTTTATCAAATAAAAATTAGTAAAATTCTTAAGAATTAGAGTCATGTATCCAATAAATATTTAAAAAAATGAAATTTTATAGGATTACAAATTTTATACCCAAATAGAAATACGAAACCCCTTGTAGTACAAAAATAGTTGAGATTGCAAGAAATTAATCCTAAATACGATATCGATCATAAAACCATTTCATTAGCAGCAAAACTGACTGATTTTTATAATGTACACCAAATAAAAAACCTTTTAAGAAAATTCTTAAAAGGTTTATGTCTAATTTTTAATAAAAGCTATTATTTCATCATTTGTAAATTGCTCAATTCTTGATTTGTTAAAGCTCTCCATCTACCTCTTGGTAAATTTTTCTTAGTCAACTCAGCAAAAATAACTCTATCTAATTTATTTACTTTGTAACCAACATGCTCAAAAATCTTTCTAACAATTCTGTTTCTACCAGAATGAATTTCGATTCCAATTTCTGTTTTAGGCTGACCATCAACATAAGAAACAGCATCAATAAACACCTTTCTACCTTCAATAATTACCTCACCTCTTAATTTTTCTAAATCTTTTAAATCTAGTTTTTTGTCTAAAGACGCATGATATAATTTACGCACATTATGCTTTGGATGTGTCAACTTTTTAGCCAAATCTCCATCATTGGTAAACAATAATAAACCTGTTGTATTTCTATCTAAACGTCCTACAGGATAAATTCTCTCTTTTGATGCGTTTGCAACAAGGTCCATAACCGTTTTTCTTCCACGATCATCATCCATTGTTGTTATGTAATTCTTTGGTTTATTTAGTAAAATATACCTTTTCTGTTCTGGTGTAATAGACGTACCATCAAACTGTACAACATCATCTGGCTGAACTTTATAGCCCATTTCTGTAACCAGTTTTCCATTCACTTTTACACTTCCATGCTCAATATAAGTATCTGCTTCTCTTCTAGAACAAACTCCAGAATTGGCAATATACTTGTTTAAACGAATTCCTGTTGATGTATTAGTTTGTCCTGGTTTTGACGATTTATTAGCGTCTTTTTTTGAAGTTCTCTTGTTAGAGGGTTTTCTACTTAGAGGCTTACTATTGTTGCCTTCAAGTCGTCTTCTCGACGAGTTTTTATTTGAGTTCATTTTATAAATTTTGGCAAAGGTACTTAAATTAGGTTTCTAATGTAGGCTATCTATTACTTTTTCTAAAAGTAATGAAGTATCTATAAAAACTAAACAAAAAACACCTATTAAAAGCAATATTTTCAAGGTATTATGTAATAATCTATACTGATTCTTCTTGTTTGATATCCATAGAAAAACACCAACAGCTATTAGCGTAATTAAAGCTAAATAAAAATAATATTTCATATAACTCAACTCTGGAAACTTAAATAATATTGCAATTGGAAAAATGGTAGAAATGAGCAATACAATAGACAGTTCTTTTGTTTTTCTTTCTCCGTAAGCTACAGAAAAAGTATTGTAATTATTAGCCAAAGCGCCTTTCATATTTTCTAAATCTTTGATTAATTCTCTAACCATAATTACAAAAAACAAGAAAATAGCATGCACAAATATTATTTCTGAAAAATTTTTATAGTATACAAAAATCACAAAAAAAGGCAGAATAGTTAATACAGTTGCAGAAATTAAACCCGTTAATGGATACTTCTTTAACTTGTGAGAATAGAACCAAATTCCGAAAATATATACAGAAAAGAAAAGTGCTGCTTTCCAACTAACAAAACATGAAAATATAAACCCGATAAAATTTAATATAAAATATAAGCTAAGTTTGGTTTCTTGCTTCACATAATTATCTATCCCCGTTTTAACTGGTCTATTAATTCGATCTACTTTTACATCATAAAAATTATTAATAATATAACCAGCAGCAACAACACAGACAGTTGCAATAACTGTGAATAATAAATGTAAATCAAAAACTACAACTCTAATAGAATGTTTAGGAGAGAAAATAAATATAGCTGCTAAATACTGAGCAGCTATTAAGACTAAAATATTGTAACCTCTTACAACAGATAGTAAACTAAAAATTTTTTTTAAGAAAGTCTTCATTTTAGAAGAACTCATAAGAAATGGTTTAAAATCTATAAACTAATTCTAATTTATAGTCTTTTAGACTTTCTTGAGCCTTTTGATAATCTTCAGTGAAACCTAAGATGTAACCTCCACCTCCAGAACCACAAAGTTTCAAATAATAGTCATTTGTACTAATACCTTGAGCCCAAATTTTATGAAAAGCATCAGGAATCATTGGCTTAAAGTTCTTTAATACAACTTTAGATAACTTTTTCACATTACCAAATAAAGAAGATACATTACCAGATAAAAAATCTTCTATACAAGCATCTGTATGAGTTGCAAACTCTTCGCTTATCATTTTTCTAAACCCTTCGTTTTTCATTTTATTCATAAAAATGTTAACCATAGGTTCTGTTTCACCAATTTGCTCAGAATCTAATAAGAATACAGCTCCTTTACCTTCTTTCTGAGAAGGAATACCTGCAGGCTCAATATTTTCTTTAGAATTGATTAAAATAGGTAAACTTAAATACGAATTTAGAGGATCTAAACCTGAACTTTTACCATGAAAGAAAGACTCCATTAAAGAAAAAATCTCTTTTAACTTTAATAACTTTTCTCTTGTTAAATTTTCTAAAACTGTAATTTTACCTGTAGCATACTTATCATAGATTGATGCCACCAAAGCTCCTGAGCTTCCTACTCCATAACCTTGAGGTATAGAAGAATCAAAGTACATTCCACTATTAACATCATTTTTAAAAGCCTCTAAGTTAAAAGTAACTTTATCAGAATTTAATTGCGATAAATGGTTGTAAAAGCGTAACAAATTTGCATTAGAATCTTTAGCTGCACCTTCTAAATTTGTAGAAGACTTTAAGGCACCTCTATATGCATTAAATGGAATGGCCAGACCTTTGGAATCTTTTATAATTCCATATTCTCCAAACAGAAGTATTTTAGCATAAAATAACGGACCTTTCATTTTTCTTTTACAATTGTTTCACAAAAATACGATTATTTATTCTAATAGGATTTATAAGTTTTTGTAAAAAGTTTTCCAAACTCCCACCTTTTCATCATTCTTATACTTCCCTTTTTGTATAATTTTTCCGTTTTTATCATAAGTTTTCCAAATACCTTCCCTTAAACCATCTTCATAAAAACCAATGCTTTTTAACTCACCTGTATTGTAATACATTAAAAATTTACCATCTGGATTACCTTTAATATAATTAGCTTCTTGTGCTTTTTTACCTGAAATGTAGTAATCTATAATCCATTCTTTTTTAGACTTATTATCAGAAATAGTTCTGTAATAGACTGCTTTTTCTTTGGTTACTACATTCCAATTTGAATCAAAATATACTTTAGATTGTGCTTGGGTTGAGAACGAAAAAAAGGTTAAAAAAAATAAAGGTAATAGTAATTTTAGATTCATAAAAGGCTTATTAACAGCAGTTTTACTGCAATTTTGCAGCTCCTAAACCTACTGTATCACAAATATAATGATTTTTCTGACAGAACTTTGACAGCTCTTTATCTATGAATTGCAAAACGGTTTCTTTCTCATTTTCTGGAAACAACACATGTACATTTGCACCCGCGTCTAGTGTAAAACAAATATTACTATTAGTCGTGTTTCTATACTCCCAAATTGTATTGATAATTTCTAGCGTGTTTGGCTTCATCAAAATAAAATAAGGAGTACTGGTTAGCATCATAGCATGCAAGGTTAAAGCCTCACTTTCAACCAGATGAATAAACTCTTTGATATCACCTTCTTTTAGAATATTTGAAATTTTAGTAAGATTATCATTTGCTTGTTGAAACCTATTTGTAGCATAAGGATGGTTGTGCATTAAGTTATGACCAACAGTACTTGATACTTGTTTCTCTCCTTTATCTACTAACAAAATAACATCTTGATAGTTTTTGAAAATTGGAGCTACTTTAAAAGGAAACTGAACTCCAAATAAATCTGAGCTTTCTGGAATTTCTGGATGTTTACCCCAAACAACTAATGGCCCTTCAATACTTCTGCTTGCACTTCCTGAACCTAATCTTGCTAAAAATGACGCTTTTTTATTGATAAAATCTTCAGGTAGTTTTGCTATTAATTCATTTTCTAAACTCATTAAACACATAGCAATAGCACTTAAACCACTTGCAGAAGAAGCAATTCCACTAGAATGTGGAAATGAATTTTCTGAATGAATGATCATTTTATAATCAAAAATATAAGGGCAATAATCTGCTACTCTTTTAAAAAATTCTGCAATTTTTGGCTTAAACTCTTCTTTTTGTTCTCCTTCAAAAAACAAATCGAAAGTAACTTCAGATGATTTGTTTATTTTTTCGAATTCGATGGTAGTAATTGTATGACAATTATTTAGCGTAAAACTGATAGATGCATTTTTAGGAATTTGAGGATTACTTTTTCCCCAATATTTTACCAAAGCAATATTACTAGGGGTTTTCCATGTAAATTTTGCGTTTTTAACTAAATTTAAATCTGATTTTACTAAAAATTGATCTGTACTCAAAGTCTAAAAATTTATCACAAATATAAACGTATAACTAAACATCTGCTAATTTATCTAAAACCGATTCTTTATAACTTCTACTAATTGGCACAGTTTTATCTTTAATTTCTAAAAATTCATTAGTATAAGAATTAATCTTTCTAAAAGCCACAATAAAAGATCTGTGCGAACGTATAAATAATTGAGATGGTAGTTTTTCTTCAAAATTAGTAATGGTTTCTATACAAACCACACACATGCTAAACAAAAAAGCATAGATGGTATATAAAGTAAATTGACTATACTTTTTATGTATTAAATAATCAGGAATTATTTGATACATAAAACTGTAAGAAGCAACTATTGAAACGATACTTAAAATACTGGAAAACCAGAAAATAAAACTTTGGTTAGATGAACCTGCACTAAAGAAAGTATAATAGAAAAACCATACAATTACCCAAAACAAAAGATGTATAGGAATCTTTGATAATTTATTTAGTATGCTTTTATTCATACTACAAAATAAGATTTTTTTATCTTACAAAAGTAAACTAGAGACGAAATACTATTTTAAAGCTCTATTCTACCTATTTTCTGTAAAATTAAAGAAAAATCAAGTTTTTGGTTAAAAGCAGTTTTAATTAAGAAGTTCGTCGCAAAAAAAATATTAACTCAGAATTTAGAAATACATTTAATCTATAATTAAAAAAACATCTTATGAACTTTATTATGCAGGGTGGACCAATTTTTATGGTTCCTTTATTATTATTACAGATTGCAATTTTTATTTTATTTGTAAAAGGATTAAAAGACAACTCAGAAAAAACAATAAAATTAATAAAAGAACTAGGCTTATTTGCTTTTGTTTTTGGAGTATTAGGCTTTATAATTGGTATGCTTGGTGCATTAGAAGAAATTTCACAATCAACAGATATTGCTCCTCAAGTTTTAGCTGGTGGCTTTAAAATTGGATTATTATCCACCACTTTTGGTTTAGTTATTTTTTTAATAGGAAAATTATTTTCAATTATTTTAATTTCTAAAAAAAGCTAATTACTATTATTTTTGGCTTTAAAAAACATCAACTCTTATAAAGTGTTGATGTTTTTTTGTTTGTATTTTTGTTTAAATGAAGAATAACAATGTTTTTTTACTATTAAATGGAGAAGAACCAAAATCCTTACCAGATTTAAGCAAATATGAAATTATTTGTGCTACAGATGGTGCTTATCAATACCTTGAAAAAAACAATATTACTCCTACTTTTATTGCTGGCGATTTTGATTCCTTAAAAAAATTACCTCAGGAAATAGAGGTAATCAATACACCAAATCAAAATTATACAGATTTTGATAAAATACTTCAAATTCTTTTTAAAAGAGATTATACCTCTATTGATGTTTATGGAGCAAGTGGAGCAGAACAAGATCATTTTTTAGGAAACTTACATACTGCAATTCAATGGAAAAGTAAATTAAACCTTACTTTTTATGATAATCATAGTAGGTATTTTCTTGCAAATAATAAGACTAAAATTACAGCGTGTAAAGACCAAATTGTGTCTTTAATTCCTTTTCCTAAAGCAACAAATATTTTAACTGAAGGTTTGGAATATCCTATAACAAATGAAGATTTAACTTTCGGAGAAAGAATTGGTACTCGAAATAAAGCAATAAATAATGAAGTTTCGATTTCATTTTCAGAAGGAAATTTATTTATCTTCATCAATCATTAAACACAATGGATAGAAAAATAAAATTATTGTGGGATTTTAGAGGCCCAGATGCAAAGGAAACTGCCAAACATCACACCATTCACTTAAAAGAGTTTGCAGTTTTAGAAAAACTTACTTTTCATGAAATTGACATCAAAGAAAATAATCCAATGTTGGTTTCTGCTTTTATCATTGTTGATGAAAAAGAAATGAAAACTTACAGGGATACCTTAAAACCTCATAGAGGAGAAGTCGCCTAAATTAAAAGTTATTTTAACTTAAAATTCATGTAAACAGGCAAATGATCTGAAGCTTGTTCGAATTCATTTAAAACACTACCAGAAACATACTCAATAGATTCCTTAGTATAAAAAATATAATCTATTCTCTCATAAGGGCTTTTAGTATCAAATGTATTTGCAATATTGTTTTTAGTAAAGGCTGCATTACCTATTTTGTCTGAGTTTAATAGCTGTTGTACAGCTGCATTTTTATCTCTAGCACGAGAGTTAAAATCACCCAAAAGAATAGTAGGATAATGGTCTTTATATCTATTAAAAATAGCTTCTACTTCCTTAAATTGTTTAGCTCTTGTTGCTTTATCAAATGCCTCCAAATGAATATTTATAATTACTATTTCTTTGCCACTAATATTCGCTTTTACAATTTGTGCTAATCTTTCTAAATAGAAGGCATCTCTATAAAAAGGAGAATCTTCCACTCTAGATAAAATTATTCTTTCTTGGTTAGCTAAAGGAAACTTACTTAAAATGGACTGTCCAGAAACTACTTTACCAAAATGCAAGCTAATTGGCCAATAAGGAAAAGGTAAATAGTGCTCATCCCAATTAATGGTTCTTGCTGTAAAATTATATCCTAATTTGGCAATTTCTTCTTCTTGATTAATGTAATATGAGCGTGAAGCATCATAATCTATTTCTTGAAAAGCTATAATATCTGGCGAAACATTTTTATTTCCTTTTTTACCTTTTGTAAATTAGCATCAAAAAGCTCTTTTGGCTTAGGAATAGGTCTGTTGTTTGTCATTCCACTTAAATAACCAATATTGTAAGTGGCAATGCTAAAAACAGAATCTTTATTCTCTAAAAACACATCAGAATTCTGAATTATTTTGGCATATTCGTTTTCTTCTAAACTAGGTGATGATGCCCAAAAATAAAAGACAGTAAAGCCAATAATTAATAGTATAAAAACTCTTAAAAGGATTTTAAAAAGATGCTTCATTAACTTTCTGATGTATTTTCTGGTGGAACATCATTTTTGAACTCTGTAAGAATATTTAGTATTGTAGCATTAATATTCTCTTTACCAGTGTTGTATTTAGGAGATAGGTTACTCTTATCTGGAAATTGTTCTATTGTAACTGTAGTAGAAGGAAATGCAAATTCCACTCCTAAAGCTGCTGCTAATTTAATAATAGCAATATGCAATCTGTGCTTAGAGGTTTGCTCTTCACTCCAAGCCAAACTTTTAAAATAAACATTAACCATAATTAATAAAGCTGAATCTCCAAAACCTGTAAATTCTACATTATAAGAATCTGACCTAGTTTCTGGATGTTCTATAATAATTTGACGCACTCCATTAACAAAAGCCTCTATTAATTCTGGTGGTGTATCATAACGTAATCCTAAATTAGTATTGTATCTTCTGTACAAACGTAACCCTTTATTGTTAATCACAATTTCAGACAATTTACTATTAGGTATCTGATAAATTGAGGTATCTGCAGCTCTTACTCTTGTAGATCTAAAACCTACAGTTTCTACAGTTCCGACGACTTCTCCTGCCTCTATCCAATCGTCTATATGAAAGGGTTTGTCTACAAAAATCATTATTGTACCTATTAAGTTTCTGACAGTATCTTGAGATGCCAAAGCAAAAGCTAAACCACCAATTGTTGCACCTGCTAATAACGTTGTAGTGTCTACTCCAAAAAGAGTTAATAATTTAAAAAAACCGAATACAAGCACAATACCTGTAAATAAGTTATTTAAAATTGGTACAAGTTGGTCATCTAATCTACTATGTGTTTTTGCTGTAAAATCTGAATAAATATGCATCACTACTTTCACTAGTTTTAGAAATACATAAATCCAAAAAACAGTTTCTACAATATTTAACCCTAGAAAAAACCATCTGTTTATAGCTAATGAGAATTGTAACGAAGGAAAAACAGTACTTATAAACTGAATAGAGAATAAAAGACTAATTGGATGTGCTAGTTTTTTTAAAAATTGATCTAATTCTAGATTTGTATTGCTTTTAGTAATATAATGCTGTATTTTTTTTAAGAACGTAAATGCTAGTTTTTTTACTACAAAATAAAAAACAAATCCAAAAAACAATAACAAAAGCAGCCCTACAAGTTGCCAAACCTCTATTCCAAAAAATTGATAATGACCATATTCAGGTACAATTTCTTGAATCCAATTTACATACCAAGGAAAAACATTATTATAAATCGCATCTATTTTAGCAACTGTTTCTGATGAATAATACCAGTTATTATTTTTTTTCTCTACGTAAATTTCTGGCAATCGGTTAGGAAAAACAACATACCTCGCAAATGTTTTTACACCAATAGAGTCTGTATAATTTGGGTTTGTTGGTATGCTATTAAAGTCTACAAAAAGTCCTTTACCATCTAAAACTTGTTTGATTTTTATGACTTTTCTAATCGCTTTTTTCTCCTCTAACCCATAAATAGTTTTAGCAGCTTTTTTAGGCTGATAGTTATTTTCTTGTAAAAAGTCTAAGTGTGTGTTTATAGTAGCATTCGGATTACTTAAATCTACTTGTAAACTATCTAAAGACTGTTGTTGTCCTAATAAAAAACTTGGTAATATTAAAAAAACTAAAAATATCTTCCTCATTACTAAAATTGTTAATTACGTGTTAAATTCCAGACAAATTTAAACCTTTTCTATTTTCTAGAGTCAAAGGAGCATAAATAAAAAATTAAACAAATTATAATTATGAAAAAAACAGCCAGCATTTTACTACTAGTATTCGCATTTACTTTTACTACTCAAGCACAACAAAAAAAAAGAAATAAAAAACCTAATTTTTCTATTGAGCAACGCACAGAATTGGCCATAAAAAGAATGACATTAGCTTTAGATTTATCTGATAAGCAACAAGATGAAATTAAACCATTATTAATGGCACAAGCTCAAGATAGAAAAGCAGCAATGAAAAAAAGAAAAGCTTTAAGAGATGAAGAAAAAAAGCTTTCTGCAGATGAACTTTTTGCAATGAAGAATCAGCAATTAGAAGCTAAAATTGAATTCAAAAATAAAATGAAAGATATTTTAAAGGCTGAGCAGTTTGAAAAATTTGAGAAAATGGCTAAGAAAAGAAAGCAAAAAGGGAAACAGATGTTGAAACGTAAAGGAATGAAAAAGAGAATGGGAAACAGAAGAGGTAGATAAAAATAGTTTTAGTTAATTAGTTGAATTAATGCCCGAGTTCAAATTTGAAATCGGGTTTTTTATTCTTTAAACCAACTTGAATATTTCACATAGTTATTTGCAATTCTATCAATTTCTCCAGAAGTTAATTCTTTAGAAATATCTTTTATTTTTTTAGCTGGAATACCAGCATAAATACTTCCTCCTTCTACGATTGTGTTTTTAGAAACAACTGCACCAGCAGCAATTATAGAATTAGATTCTATGATACAATCGTCCATAATAATAGAACCCATACCAACTAAAACATTATCATGAATAGTACAACCATGCACTATTGCATTATGCCCTACAGAAACATTATTCCCAATAGTTGTTGGTGATTTTTGATAGGTTGCATGAATAACAGCTCCGTCCTGTATATTAACTTTGTTCCCAATTTCTATATAATGGACATCACCTCTAATAACAGCATTATACCAAACCGAGCACTCTTTTCCCAGAGAAACTTCTCCTAAAATAGTAGCGTTTTCAGCAATAAAACAATCTGTTGGTATTTTTGGAGTTTTTCCTCTTACTGATTTTATGATTGGCATTGGCGAATTTTAATTGAATTTTTATTGTAATAATAATTGTTGACCTACAATTAAAGTAGTCCCTGATAGGTTGTTTAATTGTTGTAAAAAAATTATAGTGAGCCCATATTTTCTACTTATAGCATATAAGGTATCCCCTTTTTTTACTTTATGCGTTTTAGGTATTTTATAGATACGTTTAGCTTGCTTAATCTTTTTTCTTCTCTTATTCTGCTTGGTTTTTTTTCTATTACCATTTTCTTTTATGGCATCAAACTCATATAAACGATAAGTTTTAATTAGGTTCAATAATTTAATAGGATACTTTTTATCTGTAGCATACCCTGCTTTTCGCAAACCGTAAGCCCATTTTTTATAATCTTTTAAATCATAATCAAACAAAAAGGCATAGCGCTTTCGTTCTGAAAGAAATAATGAATGGTCTTTATAAGATGTTTCTGGAAAATTGTACTTCCTGAAACACTCTCCTTTTTCATCATCATCATGATATACTTTTTCACCTTGCCAACCTGTATGACATTTAATACCAAAATGATTATTTGATTTTAAAGCCAATTCGCTTCTACCTCTTCCTGATTCTAGAATACCTTGTGCTAAAGTTATACTAGCAGGTATTTTATATTGATGCATTTCTTTTACAGCAATAGCAGCAAATCTTTCTATATAAGCTAATGTATATTTATTTAAATTAGGGTTACTTTTTTTTAGGTTTTTAATAATTTTTTTTTCATTTACAGAAGGTGTCTCTAGAGGTATTGGTTCTAATGTTACAGCATCTTTTTTAGACGTAGTTACAGGTTTTTTTTGCAACCAACAACTTTGTAAAAGAAAAATACATGATAAAAAAAGAACTATTCTAATATGCATTATGTCTGTATTAAAGGGTGATTTTTAAACTTTAATTTCCTGTTAAAACCTTTGAGACCTTGTAAGCCACCAGTATGAATGGCGAGTATCTTGGTGTTTGGTGAAAAATAATCATTTCGAACCAAATCTAATATCCCAAACATCATTTTACCAGTATAAATTGGATCTAATAAGATATTCATCTGACTTTTAAAATCGTTCATAAAACGAATTAAAGTCTCATTATATTTTGCATAACCGCCAAAATCATAATCAGTTTGTAACTTCCAATTATCATTAAAATGTGCATGCTTTTTTATTTCGTTATTTAAAAAATTGCCTTTTAATGCAGGGAAGCCAATACATTCTTGGTGACTTTGCAAAGAGTTTATTACTCCAGAAATGGTACCTCCAGTTCCAACTGCCACACAAATATAATCGAAAATTATATCTTGATTTGTTAAAATTTCTTGACAACCTTTTACAGCAAGTGGGTTAGTGCCTCCTTCAGGAATTAAATAGAAGTCACCAAATTCAGTTTTTAAACTATTTAGAAAATCAGCATTTTCTTTATCTCTGTATACAGTTCTTGAAATAAATTTAAAGGTCATTCCATTTTTTTTCGCCTCTCTTAAGGTTGCGTTTTCAGCTAGAGTTTCTTTTAAATCACTGGCTAATTCTTCACCCCTAATTATACCAATACTTTTAAAACCATTTAAATTAGCTGCAACAGCTGTAGCAACTATATGATTAGAAAAAGCTCCTCCAAAAGTCAATAAAGTGTCTTTCTTTTTATTTTTGGCTTCAGTTAAATTGTACTTTAATTTTCTAAATTTATTACCAGAAACAAAAGGATGTATTTCATCTTCTCTTTTCATAAAAAGCTCAACACCTTTTTCTTTTAAAAGAGGTAATTCAATTTTTTGATTTCCGGAAATATAAGGTGTATTAAAGTCCATTTAATTTAATTTCCAAATCTAAAATAGCGTTATTTTTTATGAAAAATTAGAGATTTGCTCTTCTACTTTTTCCCAATTTTCCATTAAAGTATCTACTTTAGCTTTTTTGGATTTATAGTTCTTAAAGAAATCTGATTTAGAAGAAACTTCATCATAATTGTTGGCCAATTCTAAATCAATCTTTTCAATTTCAGTTTCTAAATCTGCAATTTCAGTTTCAATTTTAGAAAGCTTGTTATTCAACTTTTTTAATTCTTTTTCTTGTTCTCTAGATAGTTGATGTGCTTCTTTTTTAGAATTATCTTTTTCTACTTTTACAACTGTTTTCTTTTCAGCTTCACGTAAACTTTCCATTTTGTGTTGCTCTAAGAAATAATCAATATCACCTAAATACTCTTTAATTTCTTTATCTCTAAAACCGTACACAGTAGATGTTAATCCTTGTAAGAACTCCCTATCATGTGACACAACTATTAAAGTACCATCAAAATTATTTAAAGCTTCTTTTAAAACAGTTTTAGAGGCAATATCCAAGTGGTTTGTAGGCTCATCCATAATTAAAACATTAAATGGCTGCAATAACAATTTACATAAAGCCAATCTGTTTCTTTCTCCACCTGAAAGTACTTTGGCTTTTTTATCTACAGCATCTCCTCCAAATAAGAAAGAACCTAACATATCTCTAACTCGCATTCTGTTAGTATCTGTAGCAGCATCTTCCATAATTTCTAACACCGTTTTTTCTGGCGGTAAATATTCAGACTGATTTTGAGCAAAATAACCTACTTCTACATTATGACCTAGCTTTAAATGTCCTTCAAAAGGAATTTCGCCAACCATCATTTTTGCCAAAGTTGATTTACCTTGACCATTTTGCCCAACAAAAGCGATTTTACTATTTCTTTCAATCAATAAATCTACACCTTCTAAAACATGCTTTTCTCCATAACTTTTAGATAAGTTTTCTGCCTCTACAATTATTTTTCCTGGTTCTCTAGAAATTGCAAAACGAACATTCATAGCTTGATTATCATCTTGATCTACCTCTATCAATTCAACCTTATCTAGTTGTTTCATTAAAGATTGAGCCATAGATGCTTTACTAGCCTTTGCTTTAAATTTATCTATTAATTGCTGTTTTTGTTTTATTTCTTTCTCTTGATTTTTCTGAGCTTGTAACTGCTTTTCCTTTATTTCTCCTCTTAATTCCAAGAATTGAGAATAAGGTTTTTTGTAATCGTAAATTTGCCCTAAAGAGATTTCTATAGTTCTGTTAGTAACATTATCTAAGAACATTTTATCGTGAGAAACTAAGACAATTGCCCCTGAGTATCCTTTTAAAAAATTCTCTAACCAGATAATAGATTCGATATCTAAGTGGTTTGTAGGCTCATCTAACAGCAAAATATCATTATTCTGTAATAGCAATTTTGCCAACTCAATACGCATTCTCCATCCACCGGAAAAAGTATCTGTAAGCTTGTTAAAATCTTCTCTCTGAAAACCTAAACCTTGTAATATTTTCTCTGTATCTCCTTGATAATTATAACCTCCTAAAAGCTCATAACGTTCTTGCTTGTCTGTAAGATCTTGAATTAACTGTGTGTAAGAATCACTTTCGTAATCTGTTCTAGTTGTAAGCTGGTTGTTAATTTCTTCTAGCTCTACTTCTATCTTTTTAATTTCTTCAAATGCTTGATAGGCTTCCTCTAAAATTGTTCGTCCTTCCACAAAATCTATATCTTGTCTTAAGAAACCAATTTGCACATCCTTATCAAAAGCCATAGTACCTCCACTACTTTCTATATCTTTAGAAAGTACTTTTAGTAAGGTAGATTTACCTGCTCCGTTTTTACCTATTAAACCAATTCTATCTCCTTTATTTAGTTTAAAAGTGATACCAGAAAATAGATCTGTTCCCATAAAAGAAACAGTTAAGTTATGTACGTTTAACATGAAATGTAATAATTGTTACTTAATAAAAGTGGTAAAAATTTTACCTTTGGCAAAAGTAGAGAAATTTTAAAGTTATGGTGTTTAAAAAAGGAACAAAAATATATAGTATTGCAAACGGAAAATGCCCTAAATGTCATGAAGGAAAATTCTTTACACATGGAATTACTTTCAATCCTTCAAAAATTACCCAAATCCACGATACTTGCTCTCATTGTAATTTAAAATACATGATAGAACCTTCTTTCTTCTATGGAGCTATGTATATTAATTACGGAATTACGGTAGCTATTTCTGTAACCATTTTTTTAATTGCAAAATTGGGTTTTCAATTCGATTTATTAAATTCTTTCTTTACAGTTTTAGCGGCTTTAATAATTACAGCTCCTTTAAATTTAAGACTGTCTAGAATTTTGTGGATTAATATGTTTGTAAGCTATGATGAAAAGGCTAGTAAAGATTCTAATAATAAGAAAGAATAATCCTATTCGAATCTTTTAATATCTATTTCTGGGTCTAGCTCTTCTCCTTTTTCTAAGTAATTAAAAAGTGCTTTAGCCATTGTTGGTACAATCATTACTCCTCTTGTGCCTAAACCATTTAATATTGCCAAATTAGGAAAAGCTGGTTGAGTACCTACCAAAGGTCTTCTGTCTTTAATAGTTGGTCTTATACCTGCAGTTTGCGATAGTATTTT
>Ga0233438_10000486_pt1 | contig 50621 bp, 71 predicted proteins | sample SI_123_September_FD_182720 | JGI IMG/M metagenome (GOLD analysis project Ga0233438, IMG submission 182720) | Seawater microbial communities from Saanich Inlet, British Columbia, Canada - SI_123_September2016_10_MG | ecosystem: Environmental > Aquatic > Marine > Inlet | place: Canada: British...
ACCATCTTCATCCTTTAGATGACAATCATTCTTGGTATAAATCCATGCACCACATTCTGCATCCTCCCCTTGTTGTTCAATCAGTTTGTTAACACGGTCTTGAAGTTGCTTGAGAGTGTAATTCATGAGAAGAGTAAGTAAGGGTGAGTTAGTGTTAGTTAGGGGTTAGAATACGTTGGTCCATGCTTGATGTTTAGCACTACTGATTCTGCCATCCTGAAGTAATCCATCACACACACGACAGAATACTTCAAACTTCTCCAATCGTGTCATGTTAGCATCAACACCCATTGCAGTTTCACCGACGACTTTGAGAACTTGACCTTTAAGCATGATGTTAGTTAGTGGCGTAAGTTTGGGCGATAGCGTCAGACTTGAAGCGTCTGCACAACTTAAACAAGAGTTTCAAGTCATCCTTGATAACATAACGGAACGAGTCAGATTCAATCACAAAGTTACCATCTTCCAACCACACTTGTGGAAGTTGTTTCTTGTAGATTGGGAAGTCAGTTGGCATGATGAAAAGATTTAGTAAAGAATGTGAAGCGATTAGTGTTAATTAATCGCTTCACATAAACTCACCGAGTTCTGTATCAATAGCATCCACAATTGACTGATGAATGCTATCATAGTCTTGCAGGTTGACTAACACATCCTCACAAACTTCTTTGGATTGTCTTACCTCATCACCATCATCATCATACTTCACAACATCTTCGCTAGTGTAAATCCAACCAGCACAAGGTGCATCTTCACCCTGTTGTTCAATAAGATTTTCTACCCGTGCTTTGAGTGCTTTGAGTGAATAGAATTGTGATGACATGATGTTGTTAATTAAGAGTTTACAGTTAGTGAGGGGAATCACCCCACACATGCCATGGGAGCATACTCTTCGCGAGGCAGTTTGTCGGTGTTGTAGTTAGTTACCGTTGCACCGCTAGCAATACGCTCTGCAACTTCGTGTTTGAAGTTAGTAGCACTGATCACACTGTATGAACCTTTGGTAGCACCATCAATGTTAAATGTGACACGCTTGATGAAACGTTTGACGACAACTTTCATGCCTTTGATCTCACATGACTCAGCGATGAATGCCTCAGGGAAGAAATCAACGGTACAGACGGAGTTGGTGAGTTGCATGAGGTGTGTTTGTTTGACTCTTATAGTATGGCACCCTAGGGCGCGGAATGCAAGTGATAGTGTGCTCTTTGGGAACTGGCACACGCGGGGTTTATTTCTCTTCTACTTCTCTGGTAAGATCTTCCATGAAAATAGTCTCAACTTCACCATCTTGAGGGTCTTTACCATCAACTACCCACTCTTCATAACACGCAATTGCATCAAATGGGCGCTGATCTGCGATTGTTGTCATCGCTTTGAAATAAGTCTCTCCCATAGTATCAATCATATGCTGCTTATCGTCAGTCTCGTTGAATGTGAAGAGGTCAAGAGTGGAGTCAAACATGTTAGTTAGTAAAGTAAATGGGTGTAAGTTTTAATAAGGATTGTCCTTATTAAATGTTAGTCAGGACGGAAGACTTCTTTAGCGTCAATGTACTTAACTAGAAATCCGTAATGATTAGTTAGCACTTCAACTAGGTCATCTAAATCTTTTGCCAACCAGTAATCAACGTAGTTACAGCAATGATCAGTGTAGTCAGTTTGCTGGTCTGGTGGACATTCAAAGTCATCATCTTCAAAGTCAAAAACAATAGCGGTGACAGTAAACTTCTTCATGTCAGTTAAATCCTTTGTTTGTTTTGTAGTCATGGATAATAACAGTTTGATTAGTGATAGTTTGTTGCCACCAATACTGCCTTACATGTTCATAGTCATCAAACCGTTTGCCATTGATAGTGTAGTAGTGCCTATCATAAAGTTTGTCTGATGTTGATGTAAACCAGTTGGAATTGCTTGTCGTTGGTGTCATTAGTCTACGAGTTCTGCCATCATTTCATTAACCTCAATGCCGTTGATGTTAACATCGTCCCACTTACATCCGTCTGGGGTTTCTTTGCTACCAAAGTCATTCAAGAGACTACAAACTAAGTCACCGTATGTTCCACCGTTCCTTGCAGTTTCACAGGCAAGGTTATACAAACCCTCATCATTACCGATCCAAAGTGATACATTCCAGGTCTCCCAGTTGGTCCAACCGTTGTACGTTTCGTTCATCTGGTTTGAGTTGAGAGCGTTGGTCATGGTGGTTCCCTTGATTTCCATACTGTTAGTATGGCATGCTATGGGGTGCTGTGGGGGGTTTGGTGGACACTTTGACCAACTGGCACAGCAGGATCCTCTATATTACTATTTTGGATGTATTCTTCCATTAAGTAACACATTTGGGGATCTTCTTGCATGTTTGATTTAACTATTTCGTACAACATTTGTTTCACAGCACTCATAAACAATTTCCTCAAATTGAGTTTTAGTTACTTCATTGTAGCAATCAAATGGAATAATTGCAACCGTATCTTGTGGACTCACAACATACCAATGGCGTCGTATATCGTCATCATGATATGTTACCTCACGATGAAGTTCATACCCAAGGAAAGAACGAACACGAGAAGAATAGTTGAGTGGGTACATCCCAACGTTGTCACGATCATAAACAAAGTTCATATCAAGCACCCTGATAGTATGCGTTACGATATAGGTAACCACCTGCCCAATCGCAGTTCTCTAACACAAACTCACGCTCTTTTATGATCAGCAGATTGAATCTTACTCCCTTAGCAGGTGCCTTATATGATGCTGCTTTGTATACTTCACCAGTCTTTCTATCAATGAAGGCATGCACTGATTCAGTCTCACCATTCACACACTGCATGACCTTGTGATACTTACGACCAGAAATCAGTGCATAAGAATAGTTCTGACCATTAGGATGCGAACGCTGATGAGACTGTTGCAGTGCATCACACAGCATCAGACTATACTTAGTGACGTTGATTTGATTGGTGTTCTGTGCATCCTTCTGAGCACAATAGTCAGCAAACTCTTTGTTCATTGTGATGGTCATTTAACGGTGCCTAGTGTACGACGAATTTGACGTGATGCTTGAGCAATAGCATAGTTATCGCTCGGAGTCTTGCTAGTAGTCATAACAACACCCGTATCATGTTTCCAGATAAGGTGTCTAGTTTCTCTAGCAAGTGTGAAACCGTTGCGTTGCATTAGCACACGCATTTGCTTGGTTTGATTCTTTGCCATATCAATATGATAGCAATTGATCAACAGCGTCATCAGCATCACCGATAACATCAGCAACCCAATCGTCTTCGGCAACTTGATAATTATCAACCTCACTTTCAACAGCAGGAACATAATCCCATGCTTTTGTGTGGAATGATTTGAGTTGGTTCCTAGGCATGATTTGCGTGTCTTTGTTTGACTCTTATAGTATTGCACCGATCACGGTGCTTTGCAAGCGATAGTGGACAGTTCGTTACACTGGCACAGCGCGTCGGTTTGGCATCGTGGCAGGTATCGGGCAGATTCTCACCTGAGACCCACCTGAGAACCCAGTCAGGGACTGGATTGCAAAACGTGAAAAATCCATAACGAAATGCGGAGGGTGTGTCAGGTCACCCGCGCAGATAGAATTATAGGTTTTTGAGGTGTTCATAGAAAGGGTTGCAAACTTTGTACTGTCCTTTAACATGAGTGGCATCTAATAGTTGTCTGTTAAGATGATGCACCTTCAAACTCTTGTGTGTAATGTAATCAGCATAAGACCAAGAGCAAGATCTTACATAACGATTGCCCTGCTCCTCACATATGCGTGTAACTTGCTGATCCAATCTATCAGCAATCGCTTCAAACTCAAACTCAATCACGTACGCCAATACTCCATCAATAAAGAATGATTGGATGATGGGTAGGTTAGCATCACGATCCTTTACGAATCGTGCTCTAGTGTAATCATTAAAGCAACCGCTTCCGTTAGTAGTCTTGCCCGTGTAATTCTTTGGTTTAACTTCTTTCTCTTGTCCTGTATTCTTGTCTTTAGCATCACGACCCAACTTACCAGGGATTGCATCACATCCAGCAACTTCTGCCGTAATGTGTTCCCGTAGTGTTGAGGAGTTACTGTCATTCATGTAGAGGTTGTAGAGTTCTTCAAATAGATCTCCCTGCCCTACGATTGGACAACCAAGGGCACGATCAACGCAGAGATAGAGTAAGTCTGTAGAAAACATAATCAGGAGTAAACGTAAGCAATAGCGGGGATACCTTTGACAAAGATTGTGTCAACGATAGACTGCAATCTGCTTGCAGTACGTTTGCCAGCACCATAACCAGATGTCATCGGCACTGTTACATAACCACAAGACTTGCGGTACATGGAGAACTTACCAGGAATGATTGAACCGTCATTGATACCCTTGGCATCATCTTTGTTCACACGGATAACACGACCGATAGTCTGTGCCATCTCAATGATGGGAAGATTACGCAGTAAGACACAGTGAGTGAGTCCAGGTACGTTGATACCCTCAGAGAGAATGCTATAGTGGAAGACAAGAAACTTGCGACCAACTTCTTTGCCCCAAGCATCAAGAGTCTGGAAGAATACTTCGCGAGATACTTTCTCACGATTGACATATGCACCATGCTTAGATGTAATGTGCATCACGTCATAACCACGCTGTTTGATCTCGTCTAGAATATATGACTCGGAAAGCATACGCCACAGCACACGAGTGTTAGGAGCAGCAACAAGAACCTTTTGACCCTGTTCCTCATCAAGTCCATCAAGTACGCCTAGAATGTTGTTAGCGTCAAGCAAAGGTGCGTTCTCTTTAGTACGAACCTCGTCAGTCTCGTAAGGTACAACTTGAGGAGGAACAATGCTACCGTTGTTTAACAGTTCAGGAGCAGGAGTTGACTCCAAGACATTACCATAGACCTTGACATTGTTCATGCCACGTTGAACATGACCACGATCATGCTTGGGTGTTGCTGTTACAAAGAAGCGGCGAGTAGCATACTTAGACACTGCTTTTACAGACTGGAAGAAACCTCTACCAGTAGAATTGTGTGCCTCATCAAAATAGATAGTGTCAATAGGAATGCCACTATCTACAACACGACCCAAAGAATGGTATGTCGTGAATATCATGACGTGACGACCACCACCGTTCTGAAATACACAGAAGGATGAAATATCGTGGGGTTTAGTAGAAGAGAACTCTACACTCTCTCCACTATGTACGTGCATGACTTTAGCATCAGTGATGAACTCACTGAACTCAGCATGGAGTTGATTAGCAAGAAGAATGCGAGGAGCAACAACAACAAAGACAGAAGGTTTGTCCAGTTGCTTTACCCGACGCATAAGATCTGCGATCATAATGTATGTCTTACCGCCACCTGTAGGGCAATAGATTTGACCGACAGTTGCCGACTCCATAGCATCATAAGCGCGTTGCTGGTGGGGACGGAGTTGCATGCGATGGCGTTTCTTTGACTCTTATAGTATTGCATAAAAAAAGACCCCCGTCAAGGGGTCTAGACCAGTTCAGCGACTGTCATAAGAAGAACTGTTCTAACCCGACAAACTGTCTAATCATTGCCGAGTAAGGAGAAGTATCACTCAGGTTAACACGATCTCCAACCTTCTTATGTGTTATTGGACTGTGGTAATGTTTGGTCTTAGTGTTGTAGAAACCCCAGATACAACGAGAGGGATTGTTATCATTAAAAAGGAACTTACGATGAGATACAATCCACACTGCAAGAACATTAGTCTTAAAGCGAATTGTCTCGTATCGGTATCCTTTAGGTGGTGAATGTGGTTCAAGTTGTTCACAGTTCTCTGTAAGCATCACGGATTCCGAGGACTTGAGTAATCTCGTCAATTTGTTTGAATTTGGTGTTGTATTCAGTTTCTGAGATCTTTTTATCAGCATAGAATGACTGTTGAAGATCACAGATCAGCAAGAAGATTGCTTGCTTAACCAATACCTTTTGTGCGGGATCTAGGATCGCTGAATGTAGTGTCGTCATGTCATTAACGGCGTAGTGATGGAAGATAGTCCAGAACATGTTGACGAATTTCCATCAATTCGTTAAAGCACTCTTGGTTATGGGCACATGATCTAAGGCGATCATCTGCCTTGTGGACAGACTCTACGAACAGGTCCAATCCACGATTCCACTTGGTGTCTTTTGATTCAATGTTCATGGTCATATGTATACTAACGTAATAAGATTAATAGTCAACAGTATACTCATAAGAAATTTCTGGATAGTCATCATATTCTGACTCTAGAAGATCTTCTAGTTCATCCATCTCGTCAAATAAGTCTTTACCGTTATCAAGTTGATCTAGGATAATTCTGGGGAGATACATATCACTCATCGTAGTAATCAATTTGCTCTAGTCGTTTGTTTTTTTGCTGATTTGGTTTGGAATCTGTATAGTCATCACCCCAACTTGAGGTACGCTTACTATTTCCACGTTGACGCTTTTCACGGAGAGATTTGCCATACGAATTGTATTCGTCTCCCCCACGGCGATAAGTTCGTCCCATTGCTACTAATCTACTTTTAATAAAGGTGCTAGTATTTATCAGTCTGCTGTAGCAGAAAAATGCACATAACTTGACTCGTTTTGTTCAGTCAGGAACTCAGGTGTGGTGTCATCATCATAGGGTGTTTCCTCATTGACAATGATAGACAGTTCATCAAAGAAGTAACCAACACCACGCAAGAAGTCTGCTGACTTCTCAACAGTATCTTTCAAAAATACCGACTGAAACACTTTAGTTGTTACGGTTCCGTCTTCATCAACGGCGGTGAGTGTGAATTGCATGTCTGAAATAAGAAGACCCCCATAGTATAAAACCATGAGGGTCGTTCTGTCAACTATACCAATTAAATTAGTGTCACCCACCCATGCGGGTTGTTAATCCTTGAGCATGTCCTTCACCACCGATCAAAGTCCATACACTTCCTGCATCAATAGAGACGGTATATCCTGTGCTAATTGTAATCGGTCCAATACTCATTGCATTAGCAAACTCAGGATCAGTGTTAGTTAATGCTCCTATAGTAAGGTTCTCTTCAATTGTAGCAGCGTTAGTTCTTACAATGGATCTCTCGCCTAAAGATGATCCACCACCACCCACAGAGGTCCATCCAGGGTTACCCTGTGAGGCATCTGTAACGTATATCTGTGCAGAATCTTCTTCGTTATTGAATACAATAGTACCCGTCGCTGGTGATGGAATAGCAGACGTGATTGCTGCCTGATCCGCATACTGAGATAACTTCAGATAAGACCCATTACCTGTCAACTGGAGCACCTTAATTAGTGCCTCAGTTGTAGTATCAATATTATTGCCGTTAATCTTTGTTAGTGCCATATTTCCTCCGTTATATTACTATTTAGATTGGCAACTCTCTAATTTCAACATAATCATTAGTCGTAGGTGCATCGCCTGAGGCAAACACTACGTTAGTACCATTACTGTCTACAGTATAGTTTACATCAGGATGTTGAAGGACACCGTTAATAGTAACGATCAAAGATTTGGAAGTATGAACAACACCAGAATAGGACGTAATCTGATAGTTCAATGTTGAACCATCACCTTGTGTTCTCCTTGTGAGATACTTATCAGGGGCAACTCCACCACGTCCATCAACTCTCAGGTCTCCAGTAATACGCTGGGATCCATCTACTTCCAGTCTATATGTGGTAGAAGCAGCACGACCGAGACCAATATTCTGTGCAGAAGCACCACCATAGGCACCAAATTGGAATACTCCAGTGTTAGTTAGACCAAACTTAACCCAAGCACCTTCATAATACATCCAACCTAAATTAGATCCAGGACTCCAGTCAATGTTATAAAGAATGTCACCATCAGAAGGTGCATTATAGTTCAGAATATTGCTTAGATCAGGTACACCTTGACCAACAGGTGGAGTGCCTGTCTTTAACTCAGGTGCTAGTAATGTAGACTTAAGAACTGTACCATCTTGGTTGTTATATGTAAGTTTCTTAGCAATAAATTCTTTCTGTGCTGTTAACGTGCCCTGAATCGTTACAGGACCAGAGAAAATAGATTCTAAGTTGTTTGATGCACCACCAATAACAGTGAGTTTATCAGTAACAACAACCTCAGAGAATGTCTCAATAGTAGTATTCTCTTCACCAAGAACGTTCAACTGAGCAATATCTTCAGATGTAATCTGACCCGTAACAGGGTTAATAACTTGGTTACCAATGAATAGGTCACCATTAGAGTTTAGACCCGAATAGAATGCAACTCCTGCCTCTTCTTTGAGAGACTGTGATAGTCTAATCTGCTCATCAGTTAGTGTCTCAACCTGAGTTTGTGGGAATGCCGTGGAATAGTTACCAGGACCGAAACCAGTATACTCAAACGTGTGATTACCAGATCTAAGAATAGAGTGACGACGAAGTTCTACGTTAATTGGAACAAGAGCATCATTGTCTGCACTATCTTGAAGGATAGGAATCTTTCTCGCTTCTTCATCACCAAGACGAGAAGTGAGTGGGATATCTGATAGAGTTTCGTTAATAGAGTTCCAACCAGGAGAAGAACCTGCGACCCAACCACTATCATTTAGAAGGAACAATACTGCTTCCTTAGTGATTGATCTCTGATCATCTCTTGCAGGGGTTGGTTGTGCTCCATCAGTACCATATACGAGACCAATAGTTTCATTATCGGCAACAGATACTGAAGGTTCAGGATCACTATTAGGATTGTCTCTATCAAAAGCAGGATATACTTCGTTTACGTTCTGAGAGAACGCCATATCATCAAAGTTTGATGTAGTTGGTGAAATAGAACCACACAACAAAGTCAGATAGAATATACCATCAGTGACACCACGTTCAAACTTTGATACCTCAGTGATATCGTAGATATAGTAACACTTATTCAGTTGATATGCAGTGTTGTCAGTATTATATGGTTGAAGTACGAATCCTGCAATAGGTGAACGAGGAAGGGGTGGATTCTGTTCCTTAGGAATTACATAACGAACACGATATGTTCTGTCAGTAAGGTTTCTAGCGTCAGGAACACGCTTGATAAATGTTGTTGGAGTGAAGTTTAGATTGTTATATGTTGCAGTGTTATTAACTAGAGTCTGATAGATCTGATTATTAGTTGAGTTGACTGATAAGTACCACCCACCAACTTCATTCGCTACACCGTTAATAGTATAAGTATTGGCATCATATTGCAGAGGAGAACCATCACCACCTGCAACGGTTCCAGATACAGCAGGACCGAATGGATTGATCTCTGCTGCTTGAATAGATGGCGAAGTTGCACCAGAAGCAATCAATAGGCAGTAAAGTTTATCAGGTACAGCAGCAGCACCGATACCATCTTGTCTGGCACCAATAACATAACCTTGGACCTTATTCGGTGGGGGTGCATTAACATTAGTATATCCGTAGATATACAATCTGGAACCAAGTGTGCCACCTTGACCAGCAAGAGCGTTGTTAATATCTTTGGTTCTCTTAATATCAATGTTAGTCCAGTTTGCAGAGATCTCATCAACATCTGACAAGGACTTGGGAGGAATAATATGAGTAATCGTACCCGCTTTATCCTTGGTAAATGATGCTCTCTTGAATCCTTTTGATCTTAAAGCGGTGTTTCCAAAGTTACTATTACTGTTAGTAATAGACATGTCAGCGCCTTGATAACCAGCGAAGTGGTCAGCATATCCAACCGCGAACACAGAAACAACCTGAACAAATGAGTCATTGGAGCACATAACATGTGTACTTCTCCAACCTTTCTTATATTCAGCGAAACCATCTAGGTGAGCACCAGGACCACCCTCGTCATAGTTTCCTGTCGTAGAGTTATATTTAACAAACGCTCTATCATCTTTTTGAAGACTCAACCCAGTGAACTGGGCAACAACCATGGACTTAAATCCTGTTGCCTTAGCACCATCAGCGTGCATACCACACATGCCCCAAGTGGATCTTAGGGACAGGTTGAAGATATATGGAGAAGCAGAGTCTACAGTATCAATTTCAACTTTAACAACAATATTAGAACCGATAGCATTACCACTAGGTTCTTCTGCTAATTGATATGTAAAGACATTACCTGATGCTGAAGTTACAGCAAATGATCCGTTATAGTTTTGTGCATCTAGGTCTGTTTGTGGTCCAGTAGATCCAGTGACACCAGAAATGTTAACGTTAACGCCGACAGAAAATCCGTGGTTCTTTGGGTTTCCTTGCTCATCAACAGTAATTGCTGTAGCAGTGTTGCCATTGCGTGTAATTTGGAGAACTCTAAATTCATCTGAAATTGGTCCAACAATACGATTTTCTTCTACTCTTGCCTGAATCTGGTCAGTTGCAGGATCACCAGAAGTATCGGGAATAGTAGCAAAACCACGAGATACTTTCTGATAGTAAATATCAAGGTCAGTTCTTTCTAGCAGGTTAGGGATAGAAGAACCAGTAATCTCTGAAGAGTTCTCTACAGTTCCAAGATTATTAATTAGTTGACTTAAAGTATTAGTACCATCAGCAAACTCAAATGCTGTTAGTTTATGGTGAGAGTATGATGGTGGGATCAGTTCAGAATCATCTGGTTTGAAATATACACCACTTGAATCACCATCAAAGAATGAGAACTGCCAGAAGTAACAACCACCAGTAACACGGAAAACAGCAGTCTTAGAAGGAACTTGATCCTCTGTGTTAATACCTTTAGCAGGATAAGTTGTAGGATATGGAACGTACTTAGGAATGATTTTCGTTCTTCTAAGGTCCATACCGACCAAAGAACAACCTCTAGGTACGATTACACCACCTTCAACGGAGTTAAATTTATATAATACATTATTGGGAGAAGTAATATCCATATTGGAATTACTATCCAATGGTGGGATATTAGTGTATAGAATCTCACCAGGACGATTATCAATAATATACTCAGAAGGATAGAGCATGATACTGAAGGCATCAAACTCGTCATTAGACAAACCCACTCTATACGAAAATCTTGCTACTTCAAGAAACGCACGTTGCAGGGATTTGAATGGTCGGAGGGAAGAGTTTCCTCTGTTATCAATATCATCACTCGCATCAAAGTCATCGGGGTTGACATAAATGATACGACCCGTACGGGACGTGATAATATTCTTAAGACGAGTAAGTGCCATCTTTTAGACTAGATCCTATGGAGTTATTTATTGATAATATATTGTTGGGGATCAATCTCCGCCGTCGTCACCGCCGCCGCCATCTTCAAGTCCAGTCTGATAATCAGACGAACGCTGATACAATGCAGTTACAACTTCATTTACAGTATCTTGGAAAGCATCAAAAACAAAATTACAGCGACCATTAGTACATTCAACTTGAATAGATTGACCAGGACCAATGATAATTCCAGTCTGTCTTTCAGTTGTTTCTTGTGCAATTGCGTCTGCTCTTACAATGAAGTCATCAGCAGGGGAACTAAGAACACTATTAATAGTTGCAGTTGCTTTAGAAACTGATACCTGTCTTGGCGATTCAAAGAAAGTATCAGTACCTGCCCATGCAGCAGAACCAGGACCGTTAGCAACATATAGTTTACTATTCACTTTATCCCATTCTAAGATAGTGCCATAACTATCACCAGCAATAGCATCAACTGCGTATGTTACATCGCGATAGATAAACGCATCAGTGATGACCCACAGATCTGGAGTTTGTAGATACTCATCTTTCTGAGTATAAACATAAATCTCATTGAAAGTATATGTGTCAGAGAATACAAAATACTGAGAATCATCTACATAAGTTGCATCTGCTTGATCATATGGGTAGAAGTTTGAGATAAGTTCTGCACCAGTTAGATTATACTGAACGAAAGCACCTGCTTGTCCAGGTGTTCCACTTACAGTCTTACCAGTTACAAACTCATCACCACTATTGTTACTTCCTCCATTAGTATCAGAGAACTCAAGGATCTTGCCAGTCATGCTAGCATTAGCAACATCAAACTTATAGACACGATCAGTCAATAGTTCGGGTTGAATCTGATTTTGCAGACGGAATACAGCACCACCAGCACCATCGTTGAATACAAATCTGTTGGCAGCAGTAGCAATACCACCAGTAGAAACAGTACCTGAAGTAGTAGAAGAACCACCAGTTAGTACATCACCTTCAGCGAAAGTGCCTCCAGTAATATCACCAATCCAGAGAACTGCGTCGTCATTTGAACCAGGAACGTTCTCATATACAACACCACTAACACCACCACCATTACTAACAGTCTCACCGTTAGCATAGTCTGGATTAATAGATGAACCAGTATCAGCAACGTTTTCTAGTGTGAATGCAATCAGTGACTTATAACGTACTTCATATGTTGTAGTAACAGGATCAGCAACATCCAGAAGATATGCACATTTTTCTCCATCACTACTGACGAATTTTGTGCCTGGAATTGCATCAGCGAGAGGGATAGAAGCAGAGAGAGTCCACTTCACATTACTAATCAAATCTCCTCTATGTAAGAGATATGTATTAGCATCAAGAGTCAGTTCTTGATCCCAACGATTCAATTTAATGTTATAAGTATCTGCACCAGTACCATCACAGTTTACAAACACTGTGCCAGTGGTGCTACTCAATACATCATTCTTGAATAATGTTGTAAAAGTACCTGATGAAGGTTTAATATTGGCGAGAGCGCCTGTATTCGTTGCCATTGGTTATTAAATCTGTGAGAGGTAAAGTTGTTGTTGACGAACACGAGAAGTTAATCTCTGAGCACCAATACCAGCACCAAATTGTACGTCGTCTAGTGTTACGTTGTCAGTTGACAGAAGAGTAGCATCAGAATCTGGGAACTTAATTGTACGAGATTGACTAATGTTTGTAAGATCTAGTGTGATCTTACGTTGCTCACTAATATCATCTACTAGAACTACTCTATTTAGTTGCTTATTAGAAAGTTTTTGCGAAGCATTTGTGGAAACAATCTCAGAAGAACCTGTTGACTGATTAAGATTAGCAGCAGGGAACTGGAAAGCGTTATTTAGATTGGCAGTTTGGTTGTCTAGAGTTAGACGAACACGTTTAGCAGCATCAACACCATCAGCAAGAATTAGATCCTTAATTACTTTGTTACTCATTGTCTGAGTAGCATCTGTTCCTGTAACAGTAATTGACAAGTTAGGGAACGTAACTGTACGATCAGCATCCAATGATGCAGTGTCAAATGTTACTGCTGGAGCATTAGTATCTGTAGTTGATGCAAACTTAGCATCAATAAAAGTTTTAGATGATAGTTTTTGGAAAGAAACATCATCAATCAATTCACTAGTGACGATGGAGATTCCAGGATCAGGTAGTTGATACGTTTTAGTACCAGTTACCGTGTTATCCCAATCAAAAGTAAATCTAGCATTCTTTTCATTATTACCAACACCATCACGGATAGTGAAACGTTGGTCTTCAATGATAATATCTTTGTTGGTGATTAACTGGTTGGTGTCATCACCAAGAACAACAGTACCACCACCCGTGACAATTTCTGGAAGAGTAAATACTCGGATACCCGAAGTATTACCAATGTTACCTACTTCAAATCTTGCCTTTCTCGTATTGTCACTGTTATCGTACAGGACAAATTTAGAGTCATCAAGCAATAGTTGACCAGTAACTTCTACTCTACCTGCACCTTTAGGCGAGATAATAATATTTGAGTTAGTAGCAGTATCATCAGCAACTGTGATCAGGTTAGTAGATGATCCGTCAGTATTTGAGAGTCTAGAAAAATAAAATCCCCCAGATCCATATGCAATACCCATCTGATCGTACGCATTTTGGTACAATCCAGTGTCGCGATCTAGGTCAAAACATAAACCAGGTGCTGCTTTAGTTCCAGACGCGACAGTCTTAAACAGTTGGTTTACTTTTGACTTTCGGTTAGGAATTAGTGGGTCTGATACGACAACGGGGAGAATTGCTTCTCCCGACAAATTAGCGTCATCAATTCCATCTAACTGTGAGATTTTCTTAGTTGCCACAGACTCAATATCTTGCTACAAATTTATTTATACGATCTGGGATATACCATGTTGTACTTCATGAATCCCCGTAGTCTACGAATAGGATCCCAAGGTACTCCAAGTGAAATACAACATTCACGATAACTTTCCCATTCAGTCAAGGGCATCAAGATTACCATGACGAGCAGGTTGGATAAAACCATCCAACAAATCAGTAACTTTATTTGCTTTTTGCATTTGCTCCTGATGATATTTAGACCAATCTTCAATAGAGTCTTTTAGATCCAAATAAAATTCAGATGAAGTGACATCTTGATCAGTCAAGTAATCATCAACAACAGATTGAAGACGTTCTTTACGCTGCTCTGCATAACTTTTCAGTTTCATTGTTCGTACTCTTTCTTTGTTTTGAAGTAAAGTTTGTAGTAAGGTTTCTTCATTTGATCAAGTGTGTTCATGTCTTCCTCAAACCCCATGTATTTACAGAGTTGATAAGACCCTTCTAACTCACTGATCAATCTTAGTATATTGGCAGGATGTCTGTCAAGTCCACCAAAGTCGTATTTACTTAGACCCTGTGTCATATCCAGCGGCATCATCTTGCTCCTTCATACTAGCACGTCTTTGTGTATCATGCAACTTCTTCAATGCTTCAATAGTTTCAGGTGTTTCTTCCCATTCCCATTGTTGAGCATGCTTGTTCTTGAATGATTTCTTTCCCATGGTCTCAGGTGTGCTTTACTACAAGTGATTTCAATTCTTTTGCTGTGAGTTTATCCAACCGCTCTGTGAAGTAATCCAGTAGCAATTGTTTATATTCTTTCTTAGTCATGATATTGTTTAATTAATCGTGCAACTTGCTTCTTGTCACATCCACAAGGAGCATTATTCAAACATCGTAAAATACACTCCGTATCGCTAATAGCAGGTTTGATAGTAAACCCCCATTTGTCAACTTCACCCTCTGTAGGTGCCTCAACGTAATCAAATTCACTCGGCATTGTCTGTTCCCATAAGGTACTCTACTGTTCTTGCTACATCTTCCATTGCATCATGTAAGTAGATTCTTTGTCCAGTTTCTTGTACTCTAACATCATCAGCATCAGTGAGTGTCCATCTCCACATTTTCATATCATTACAATACCAGAGTTGAATTTGCATAAATTTAGAAGTTATTTATGAGGTGTACTTTTTCCAAAGTTCTAAGAAGTATCTGTCTACAAGATAAAGATCACCTTGAGGTGGTTGTTCTTCAATCTTAGACCATTCATCACATAACGATCTCATTTCCCGTGATATACCTGAAGGTTTAAACATTCTCCCAAATGATGACATGGCAAACGCAAACCGCATTCTAATGCGCTGTTCCATTTCCTGAGTAGGCGTCGGTTTCGTAATAGTTATTCTCACCTTTTCTGTGCCCGTAATATATGGTGGCACATATAAAGGGTAGTGATCCGAAAAGTAGGACATGTGCTAGTGTCATAGCGTTCTTTAGATTGGGATAAATGATAGAGTAGTATCGCGATGTTTGTCTGATGGTCTCAAAACATTTCCTGCTAATGTAATGCGAGGCATGTTATCAAACTCACCAGACTTCACCACTTCATGTAGTCTATCACCTGGTCCTATGTATAGTTTTCCAGGTTCATTCTTAATACGGTAAATTTCATTGTCACCTTTATAAAACACAGTCTCTGTATTCTGAGGATAAATGGACAAATACCAATGAATAGGATAATCGTGATGATGCTTATGTAACAACCCACCTTCAAGGTGAGAATTGACCCAACATTGTGTCCATGCTCGTTCTTCCATACCAATGAAATCGCGAATACATGTTTTTACTTCGGAGAACAGATCATAGATTACCACATCTTTGACTCTAGCGGAGAAAAAGTTGTAGTATCCATACAACCATGTTGAATTAGGACATTGATTAGGATCATGTTTGTGATGCCCACCTTGCCATTCAACACCATTCAACACTGAAGATACTACACCACTTGTTTGTAGTGCTGCGTCAGCAATTGCAGAAAGATTCTCACGTACGAATGAAATGTCGTACAGTTTATAGTTTCTTGTACTGTCTGTCAAAGATGAACTCACTTTTAGTGTTACCAATTACCTGTTTACCATTCACAAACCCACGGTCCCATGAACGATACTGACCTTTACTTAGGTATCCAGTATAGTATACCTCAAGATCTCCAATAGTGCAACTACCTTCACTCTTCCATCCATCATGAGCAACCTTCCACTGTATATCACATCCTACAGGTTTCCACTCTAGAGTATGATTGACTAGTATAATATTGTCATTGGATTTCTGAACGATAAAGTTACGTTCACGATAAACTTCCCCATCATGGTGATACCATTGACGAGATTGTAGTTTAGAATCTCCAAGGTTTATCCATTGTATCCATGCCCAAATAAATCCTGTAGGATCTGATTGTGCTTGCTTCTTATTAGTATAAGTCCCTTCAATTACTCGGATGAACTCTTCGCATCCATTTGTTGCATCCATTCTGATTTCAACTCCTCAATTTGCTCAACAATTTCTGGATCAATAGTAGTCTTTTCCTGCACTGGAATCAACATAACAGTTTTACCATCTTTAGCAGTGATTCTGAATGGTTGTAGATTACTACCGCATAGATCTACAATGAACTCAAAGTTCTTTTCAAGTTCTTCGTATGTGATATCAAGAGGCAACTTCATAGGTATAAGTAAAAAGATCTGGATTGTTAATGGATCGGAAGTTTTCTAGAGTTTCATAGAATCCTTCTGCACCTTCTTCGTCAAACTTCCATGATACGGTCTCATCGTATCCTTCATCGTCTATGAGAGTAACTTGACGCTTTGACATGTTCACGAAAACATGCTGCAAATAATTGTCTTCCATAGAGATAGGTCTACTGCGTACCCAGTATAGCATGCCTGAGTCAGTTTAGCAAGATGGTTGCAGCAGAAATTTTACAGATGGCAGCAGCGGTGATGTTCACAGCAGCACCAGCAGTCATAGAGCAAGCAGCACTAGCATTCAAAGTAATGGCACCAGCACCAACGTTGGCAGCGAAAGCACCAGCGGCAACGGTGAATAGTGCTCCACCAGCAGCACAGTTAACCAAGAATGGTCCGACAGTGTTAATAGAGAACCTGGGGATAGGATCAAATGAAGGGGCAGGAGTTAGAACATAGTCAACAGGACCACTAACAGTGTTAAAAATACCAGTCTTTGCCTTTGGAATGATACCACCAAGTGTGTTGATGAAGTGATACTCAGCAGGAGCAATAAAGGTAATAGTATTAGCAGCACTTAACTTAATCTCCGATGCATTGATCTCATAACCTTGAGCATCAATCTTACTATTACCTTGTGGTGCAACAATCTCAGCGTTAGTTCCACCTTTGCCGCAGACACTATTACCAATGCCTTGAGTTTGCAGGTGTCCCTTCACATCAAGAGACAAATCTGAAGCAAAGTTTATAGTAGATTTTTGAGTTTGTGTCTCATCAGGACCAGGACCACCCGAACAATCAAGGAAGAATCCTCCCCCAACTTCAAGGTGCATATCTCCAGATACTTTCAGACGATAATCACCATCAATGGTAATGATATTATCCTTACCGATGGTATAGCACATGTCTTTTTTGAAATCCGCTGTAAAATTACCAGGGATGTCAACATTAGTTCCTAAGAGAGGATCAGCAGCATCACTTTTACTATCGTTTAGATTCTTAGCATCTGCTGCTGCATCCTCAAGACTTTTATTTTGTTTTGATAGTATCTTATATTTTGCATGCTGTTGGTTTTCAATAGCAACGTCAGTAATAGTAGCACCAGATGCCATCCTAGTGATGGACGCTTCTCTACCAGGAGTACTTAATTGTAAATTATATGCACCGTTAATAAAACTGGTTGCAGCATTTAGATATGGATCAGCATCATTGAAAATAGAATCAATGATCCCTCCACCTCCACCAGATTCACCACAACTAGGGTATGACTTTCCACCTCCAGGTGGTCCACCTAAATCATCAGCACTACATCCAGTTACACCAAAGAATGGGAAGAATTGTTTACTTGTTTGCGCTCGTTTTCCTGGTTTTCTATTACATCCACCAAAGTCAAATAGAGTGAAGATTAGATCAATAAAGCCAGTGATACTTGAGATGTCAAGTTTACTGACATTAGTTGCTTCAGTAAAGATATCCTTACCAGTCTCAAAAACTTCTTTGAGGGTATCAAACCCTTCCATAACAGATGTTGCTGTTTTAACCAGACTTAGAATATCTTTGACAAAACCAAGACCTTTTTGAATAGAACATGTTACTTGGTTAATAACATCCTGAACACCAGCAACTGCTGCTGAGGCAGCATCCATTGCTCCAGATACGATATCATCAATCAGGTCAGTGACTACACCCATAGGGTTAGACAGCATGTCACTAATCAGACTATCAAGTGTACAAATTTGACTCAATAGTTTCTCAATGATAGTCTGAACAAGTTTCAGAACAACAAAAGGAATACCAGTAAACTGAGAAATAAGTCCTGCTGCTGATAAACCTTGCCCTGCAATTACAGTAAGTTGTTCTTTAAATGCCGATACGATTTGAGAGAATACTGCTGATAGGAAGTTCTGAATCTTATCAGTAAACTCCTCCATTCTAACGATCTTGTTTTCAAATACATCAACAAAATCACCACTCTCGCTCTTCACTACTGATGATGCTGCACCAACTAGATCTTCTACGAGTTGAGTTAGTTTAATCTCTAAAGTTTTCCAAGGTCCACCAACTCCAGATGCAGCAGGTGTGCCAGAAGATCTAACAGTTGGTTTTGTCTGGTTTGATGCTGTTGCAGGTGCTTTTTGCGCTGCACTATTTGGACTCTTGGCAGTAATCTTAGTGTCTGGTTCTCCAGGAGTCTTTACAGTATTGGAGTTAGTATTAGTTTGTGTCTTACTAATATCTGCTGAACTAGAACCCAACTCCTTATTTACTGGGTTAATATCTTCTCTGTTAGGTGCATTAGTAAACAGGAAGGTACTGTTTTTTCCTTCTAGACTAGTACCAGGTGCCTGACTAATTCTAAGTACACCCATGACAATTGGGAACTGTGCTTCTTCACCATCAAGGAAGAATCCCATGACGATAGCACCAGGACGTAAAGAGTGCGAGGATTTACCTACACCATCAATACCTGCCTGATCAGTTGGTTGAAGTACATTTGCCCATGGTAGATCTTTAGTCTGAAGATCTTTTTGAAATCCTGCTTCGGGACCAGTGTAAAAACCAAGTACGCGACACTTTACCCTGCCAATATATTGTGGGTCTTTGGTGTCTTCAACCTCACCAATCCACCACACAAATCCATCTTTACCTAGAAAGTCGGTAGAAGATTCACCTACAATATTGTCAACGTATGCAGACATTCTTTTTAATTAGCGTATTATTATTTAGCGACAAAATCAAAGGCGATGACGACACGATCATCTGCCTCCATCTTAGGAAAGAAGTGTACTAAGTTAGATGGAAACAGGATTAATTGACCTTCAGTAACAGGTGCAATAAAATTAGAAGTATTCCACATTGTTGGTTTCTCTTCATCCAATTCAATGACAGGAACATATGTGTTCTTGAATGGATTTTCAAATACTAGTGGAGTATGACCTTCCTTCTCATCATACTTTACCATAAAATATCCCGTGAGATAAGTTCCACGAGATGTATGAGCAGGAATTTGAGTTCCTAACTGAGATACCTGAACTTCGGTATGATTGATAGAGATTGTGTTACTATAACCAAGAATCTCTTTCAGAAAATATTGTGCCTTATCCTCAACCCAAGTATAGAATCCTTCCATACCAGGCAATTGACCATCATAGATGAATACATCACCCTCTCTCTTCACATCATCCCAATTAAGATCCAACTTCTTAATAACAGTGTCTTGAATATCAAAATCTTCCGTGAGGATGGGATAAGAAAATGCTGGAATAATTTGCATAATAATTACATTACGAATGGGTAATACTGGATTTGAACCAGTGACCTACTGCGTGTAAAGCAGTCACTCTACCACTGAGTTAATCACCCAAGAGGTTAACTTCCCTTGTGAGAGAAGTATAACACCCATGGACTAGATTGTCAATCTTCGTAGACTAGACATTCTGGTTCTGAAGGATTCTGATCACAAAACAATTCCAAATATGTTGGATCGTGATGATCTCCTGCTTCAATTTCTTTCTTGTGATGTTCTACATACTCTTCCAAGTCGTGTAGTTCACCTTCAATGTGGCGACGTTGTTGTGGGGATGTTGAATCCTTACCCAAAATTTCGCGGTCTGCCTGGATGTGTTGCTCTAATGTTCTTTGCATATTCCTAACCTTTGGACAATGCTTGGTATTATTTATGACGGTGCCACTTTGATACTATCTTTCAATAGATGCAGAGTAGTCTGAAGTTCACTAACTTTATAGTTGTGAGTAACTCCTCCTATAAGATAGGTCCCCGAGTATACTTTGTCAAGTTCTGTTTTCTTTCTCTTAACCTGCATTCTTGGAATCTGGACAGAAACAGCAGTACCAGCGAATAGATTCAAGTTTCCAGGTACAGTAATTTCCAATTGAATTGCTTCTAGAGATTTTTTTCTCAGAAAATTATATGCGGCAGTATCCAAATAACTATTCAAATTACGTGATCCTGGGACAGCACTTCCATCACTCTTAGCACTGTCCCATAAGTGCGTAGGAATTGCTCTATAGTGTACTCTCTTTGGGTTGTTAATTAGTTTCTTAATCTCTGGATTGCTAGTGTCAATGGGGAGTCTGCCGCCTTTCTCTAGTTTTGACATACGCTTAAATGTGTTCTCAATATTATAGTATCCTGTTTGTGCAGTTACTTTTTTATTCTTGGTTGGGAGAACAGATTCACCAAACGTACTAGGATCAAGTCCAATAATATATCCCGACCATGTTCCCTGCCTCAAGTTTCTTATTGAGTTGAATGAATGTGGGAATGATAACTTACTAATTAGAAAATTATTCTTTGATGGGTTGTCTGATAATGCTTTTTGTCCGTAAACATATGTCGGTTTCTCTTGGTCTCTAGCATCCTCAATCATCTTATCAATTGTTTTGAAATGAAAACCTAAAGCATTCTCATAGAAAACATATGCACCTTGAGGATTATCTGATGTGCCACCTGATCTAGTTGCTTTTGATGCAATATAGTTAATTGCATCGTATGGTCTCCAGTTAGGAGAAGTAAATCTCATCTTGTTTGCAGGTTCTGCATCAAACTTACCACCCTTTTTACCACCCAAAGTAGTAACAGTTTCAAGAATCTTTTTGACATGTACAGAAGCGTCTAAAGATTCAAATGCTCCAAAAGTATTAGTGACTTCATTATTAATAAATGCAGGACTACACAATTTCAAAACATATGATTCTTTCTTCTCTGATTTTACCCTAGCAGTAATCTCATAACATTGGAAGATATAGGTTATAGTATAACCACCAGATTCTAGATCAATTCTCCAAAATTCATTACCAATAAGTGTATTAATAAAGTCAGTAGCATCAAAGACTGCCACTTCAGCATACATCGTTGGACTACTAATACTTTCAGTAATCTTTATATTTGAAATAAGTTCTACAAGATTTCGCGATCCATCCTTTGCAGTCCTAATTTTACCATTACCATCTAAGAGAAATGCTGCTAGAGCAGTTTGTCCTGACTTTTCCATTATACTGATGCTCCAAATAATCCGAACGTTGGTAAAAATTCTAACAATTCAGGTTTGTTATTAGTTGGTACTACTACAGTAGAACCACCTCCACCTCCACCTGATGCAGAGGCACTTGATTTTGATGCCTGGGTACTAACAGCAGCAGCAACTTTTGTCATCGCTGCCATCTTTTCTCCAGTTTTAACCTCTTCCTGATCTTCTGCCTTTACTTTAGCATCGGCAGTTGCGGTAGTAGTCTCTAAAAGACCGTCAGGATTGATTACCTTTCTAGTCTCCATGATAGCATCCTGAAGTGCTTGGAATGCTATATTCTTTTTTGCTTCTGGTGTTTGGGCAATTTGTGCTCCTCCAGTGTTACCATTAGGATTTCCCACTCCACTGAGTGCTCCAGAAGCAACATCAGCATTCATTTGAGACATAATGTCTGGGTTATCACTAACTAAAGGTGCTCCTCCTCTAGCAGCATCCAGAGCAGAAGCAACTTGTTCTACAGTGTGAGAAGATGCATTACCACCTCCATACATAGATCTCCCAGTAGCAGGATCAGGTAGAGATGCCCATTCTCCTGCCAATGCTTTCATGGCACCAGTTCTATCATTATGCTCCTTAGATATATATCTCCAAGCATATGGTTGCTTATGCTTGATAAGTCCTATACCGATTTTATCCTGCATTGTCTTATCAAACTTAGCACTCTTATCAATACCCATAGTATTGACAATTGCTTTCATTGTTCCAGGGATAACCTGATAACGACCAGCAGCAAATATACCATAATCCCCTTCTTGAGGATTAGACTTATTCATCAAAAATGACTGTCGTTCAATCAACTCACCGACACTCATATCAGTCAGTTTTTTCTTGACTATACTACTAGAATCGTGAGTACTTCCGACAATACGGTTACCCTTAGTACCTTGATTCATTGAGTTATATCCACCTTCACCAGATGCAATGAAATCTAGGAGTCCACCAGCAGCAAATTCGGGTGGTCTAGTTAGTGGTGCTTGAGCAAATAATCCACCAACATTAAAAGTGTATATGCTACTGCCGCCCTTAGTGTCTCCACCAGCAGCGTAACCCATCTCCCTCATCATCTCTTCTTGTTTCTTCCTTCTATTATATAACTTACCAGCAAAAGAGTCATTACTTACATTATCCAACTCACCTCTAGTTGCTTTCTGTGCTTGACCACTAAACCATGACATGGGGTTGAGTAGATTGAAATTGTTTTGAGTAGGTCCACCCTGATCAAAACTATTATACATGCCCCCCAGATTAAATCCGCCGCTATTTGCTTCCTTTATTCTACGAGTAGTAAGTTTAGGATTATTTTTTGTTGCAGGAGTATCAAATGGTACTATGAATGCACCACCTTGTTTCTTTTCTGCAACATATTCAGTTCCATGACCAATGAATGATGTTGATTTACCATCCAGAGATACTGGATAACCTGATTGGGGACCTTGAATCCAACCACCCATCGCTTTTTTGGGTAGTTTATTCTTTTTATCTGCCTGCTTTTCTTTCTTAGGAATTGAACCAGACACACTGGATGCAATTGCCGATGCTGGCATGTTCTTGATAAACTTTGGTTTCCCTGCCTCCTCTGCCTGATCACCAATCACATAAGCATTATTAAACTTAGATTGAATTGCCTGAATAGACTTAGGCAGAATCTTACTATAAGGTTCCTTATTGTCCTTATCGTAAGACCCATATTCAATCATTGCCCCCGCTTTTTGTGCAGATGCCACAGTAGCATCATGAACTGGTTTGTACTTATCATCCTGATTGGATGGAGGAACAAATACTGCTTGATACCCTAGTTCTTTAATTGCTGCGATTGCCGCTGCAACTCCTTCTGCTCCTTTCTGAGGATCAGCGAAATCCTTAGAACCAGCAGTAAGAATAACATGCTGCTTGTTACTTTGTTTACCTTCTGGAGTAGTGTTTGCACCATTGCCCTCGGTTTGTTGTGAATCTGCTATCGCACTTTCTTGATCATTAGCATTATTATTAGCGAGCACAACGGCAGTAGTTCCAACAACAGCAGTAGTTGCCAGCAACGCCAATCCACCTTTGCCCCTCAATCGCATCTTCATCCCCTTCATCCCCTTCAGGAGATTCTTACGGAATGTTGTTAATACCCAGATGAAATCTTTAACTAACTTTGCTGGATTCTTTAACCATCTTAGACCTAATAGTAATGTTCCTAGTGATAAGAAGAATTGACCAAAACCTACCAGTTTTTCCCACCAAGTTGCCTCAGGGTCAAACATTGCACCAAGACCATCCAGTATCCCTCCAACAGTACCTTTGAAGAAATTGAATATGAACGTTGCTACAGTGATAACACCATCAACAATATCTTCTAATTTTTTTATATTCTTTTCGTCCGCTAACCATTCCAAAATCCCCCTTACAACGAAGGTTTTAAATAACCATCCTCCTAGTTTAGCAAGACTCTCAAAAAATCCTGCTACTACAGGAGCAATAAATTCGGTAAGACCACTTCCTTTCTTCTCATCATCTTTAGATGCTCCCTGTAGATCACCAGAGTTTTCATTAATACCCTTAAGGAGATCCGCTTCCATTGCTGCATTGACCTTTAGGTCATCAGCAATTTTTTGGAGAATAACTCCCATGCTATTGAGTGTTGCACCAAGTTGATTACTACCTTTTACAACTTTTACAGAAATAATATTTGCGGATACAGTACCTTCAGAGTCATCTTTACTTACTTGACCCCTAGGACTTAAAAATTTATAAAAGTCTATCTTTGATGTCTTACCAGACTTCTGCATTACTTAGTAGGATAAGATGAATTTGGGTCACGATATAGAACTATAGGTTCCCCACCAGTATTTATGATCTTGGTATTGGTGATTGGGAGTGTAATTGGTACTACAGTCTTACCCTTCTTATCTACTTCACTGTCTGCCTTATTTAATGCATTTGTTTTTGACATCGTTGCTACAGCAGGAGTGGCACCAGGTGCAGATGTAGAAGACATTTGTGGTGGAGGACTTGCTGATGCAGGAGCAAGACTACTCTTTTCATTACCATATATTTGTCCACGAACATCATTAATTGCAGAATCTAGCATACCAAAGATACGCGCCATCTTTTGCTCTTGAGTCTCTGCTGGTGCCCTTGATGCTTGATTATCACTATCTTGCGTAGTTGTACTATCACTAGTGTTGCCACCTGGAGTAGTATTAACACTTGTATCAGTACTATCGTCTGCTGTTACAGGACTAGTCTTAACATTTGCATTAGAAGAACCACTACCACTCAAGTTTTCAAAGTGCCATGCTTCAGTAGCGCCAGGTCTGTCCCTTCGTAAACCCCAAGCACTTTTATTCAGTGTCTTAAATCCAAATGTTTCAGAATTATCCCACAACCACTTATATCCTGCATCAAAGTAGTTAAGGTCAGCAGCAAGACCAAATCCATGATTAGATGTTCCTGGAACTGCTGCTGTACCACGAGGTTTAGTATTATACATGTGCTGTTGATCAGCAAATGTTCTAAAGGTATCATTAATACCAATAGGATGACCCGCTTTCTTAGCAGCATCCAACATAGATTGAAACTGCTTTGCAACACTCTTATGCAACTTACCTCTTCCTGCTTGCCCCCAACCTGCATAACCTTTCACTCCTTGCATCTCGGAAGCAGGTACTTCTCCATTCTTATACTTACCTATTGGACCACCACCTGCGAAACCTGGCAGTTCTCCACCAAGAGCAAATCCTGCCCATCCAGCAGCACGATAGTTAGACTGTGCAGGATTTGAAACAGGTGTTAATTTTTGTGGTTGTATTGGTTGTTCATTTTGGGTCTGCCACCTAGAAAGAGCACCAGTGTTTGTACTAGTAGACTTTAAACCACCACCCTTTGCAAGTTCTGGTGCCTTATCTTCATCCTTGTCTATTCCCTCAGGTTTTTGTCCTTCTTCATTGGTAAACATACCAATGAGTCCTTTAAGTGGACCAGGAGGAAGATTATCCTTTGCAAAGGCATTAACTTGGTCAATAAGACCTTTAGCACCAGGAATTGAACCTATCATAGCATCTTCCATTTGTCTGATACCAGGAATCAGATCTCTAAACAAAGAGAATACGTCAAGTCCTAATGAAACATAGGGACCAGCAGCAAAACCAAATGCTCCAGATAAGTCAAACGCAGCAGATAATGCTTCAATACCAGCACCAACTACATCGCCATCAGTTAAGCGATCATATGCAAATAGTAAGTTAATAAGACCACCAACAATTGGTAGTGCTTTACCACCAATTCTTTGAATAAGTGGTTTCGGTTCCAATAGAGAAAGACCTTTCTTCTGAAGGTACTCCTCCATCATTATACCTGCACCAGAAGACATGACCTTGGTCATAACCTGTCCTGCCATTGCCTTGATGGGTTTCATCATTGGTTCAAAGAACTTACCCAAAGGTTCTACGATCTTTGCTGTCGCAAAATTCTTAACCCAATTTCCAGCACCTTTTAAACCATTATCTGCCCAAGCAACAGCATCTCCTGCCTTACTCTTAAGATTAGCACCAAGTGTTCTTGCCCTATCTCCGTATTTTTTTCCTATTTCTAAACTCGTTTCCCATGCTTTTTTTGCCTTGTCAGAGAACCTAGCATAGATTTCTGCTGCGCTTCCACTCAATCCATACTTTTTACGTGCATCTTTTATTTGTTCTGCAATTACAGCGGCAGGTTTATCAATCAGAACACCTTTGAGATTCTTGGCATGATCACCCAAGAAATCTGCAAATTTCATTAAACTGCTTTTAATCCCCTCTGCTGCGGAGACTGACATATCCTCAATACTATTACCAAGTCTTCCTAGTAAACCTGCTGGTTTATTTTTCCTTGCTTGTTTTACTAATGCTTCTATACCTGCTTCAGTAAGTTCTTCGCCTGACTGTTTGGCAACTTTTCTTAATCTAGCATATTCTTCTGCTTGTTCAAGATTCTTAAAACCATGCCTCTTCTTAATATTTTCAAGAATTTCTGCTCTGGATCTTACATTATTAGTATTTGGAGTTGGTGTTGATTTTGGTTTGGGATTATCTGGATCAGGTATATCATCAGACGACTGCAATGCATCAAACAATGCCATTGCGTCTTGGATAAGACTAAATGGATTTAGTAGATACGATAATGCCTTTAGACCTATTATGCCTGTTAAAAGGGTTCCCACCCCTACAATCATATCCCATGCGCCACCTAGATTACCATTAGCAATCGCTTTAGCACCGCCAAAGATCTTGGCAAGACCATCAAATATTGCGCCTACACTAAAAGTAACTAACTTATATACAAAATCCCCAACCATCTTAAGAGTATTGAAGATGTCTTCCATCTTCTTAAGATTTTTTTCATCAGAAAACCACTCAAGTATTCCTCTTGAGATTGCAGTTCTTGCTAACCAAGCAAACAAATTACCGAATGGTCCGAGAATTTTCTCTAACCATCCAAGAGGATTCTTTTTTTTCTTAACTTCATCCTCTAAATCGTCTTCTAATCCATCTTTACGTTCTGAACTTATCCCACCTTCTGCTTCTATCTCTGCTCTAGCATCTCTTCTGAGATCACTAAGTCTTTCTTGCTCTGCAAGTTGATCCCCTAAGAATGATGATCTATTGGATATTGTTTCAGAAATATCCATCATCACATAACCCATACCCTCCAGAGTCTTACCAATTTGATTGGCAGATGTAACTACAGAGTATACTGATTTTTTAACCGAGCTAGCAACCTTTATCCCCCCAGATTCTTCACTAGAAACCGTAGTGGGGATCAACTTATGTGGTTTGATTTTGGATGCTAGCATTACGCTTACTTGTTGTTTCTATCTTTGTACCTCTTCTCCTCTTCTTTCAAATGGTTGATCAAGAGGTTAACATAAACATCTTTTTCCCATGGCATGATATTATCCAAATATTCAGGGTTCCACTTATGATGGTGAATCAAAGCGAAATTAGTCTCATAATAAGTTTGAAGACTTGTATGGAGAAGGACTAGGCGAAAAAACTTGCTAAACCCTCAAGTTGGAGAGTCTGTTTTTTCTTAGTCTTAGGATTAGTAAATTTAATGTCGTGAGATAATTTAGGCATTGTTTCAAAAAACTTTTGAATTTCTTGAAACTGTGTAGTATTCAATTGATCAAGGAACTCAATCAATTCTTCCTTTGAAGACTCTTTCGCTTCATATACTTCCTCACCTTCAACAATTTGAAGAATGCAATCTGTAGTCAATTCAAATAGACTTTCTACAGTAGAATTGGTCTCAAAGTTATTTTTAACAAACATATCCATACTAGGATATTTCATAACCATTGAAATTTTATTATCCAACTTCAAGATGTTTGTATGCTCAGGTTCAAATTTCACTTCAACCTCACTAAGATCAACTGTTACCTTAACCTGAGTCTCATTATCATCGGGTGAAGTTACCATAAGATCAACAGTTTCACCTACAGACTTTGCACGAATGTTCAGGAAAATATATTCAAAGTCAAAAGTGGCAAGTCCTTTGATATCTGTATCAGATAGATTAGTGCAGTTAAGCAGTAAAGTCTGTACAGTATCAACCATTTGTGCTTGATCTTCTGTTTCCATTGCTAACAATAGCAATTTCTCTTCTTTTACCAGAAATGGGCGATATTTAATTCTTTTCCCGTCAGAAGGTAGTTTCAATTCATAACGAGGAACATTTAACTTAGGTAATGGCATAGATAATCACTTCATTACAGATATTTAGCGGTTCAGAGTTGGACCAAAGAAGTTCAAAGGTTCTGTCCCTGGAGGTTGGTTAAAGACAGCAGCGTCAAAATTATAGTTGCCAACTTTTGACGCTGCAGAGAAATCAAAGTTATTTCCAAATAACTCTGTATAGTTACCATCAAAATTTTGAAAGAATTTAGCAGCGTCTTTACCAAGACTATCTAGATACTCTTTTTCTGGACTCTTCTTATCTTGATTCTTAGTTGACATGTTAACATTTTTATTGTTTGGATAGAATCTGAAGTTTCTATATTGGAATCCAACATTAAATGTAGTGTAGTTTGCTTGCCCTGATTGCATTTCTACTTGTCCCAAATTGTATGGGAACACATCTGCCAAGCACCAAACACCTGTAATATCATTCTCGTAATAGAACCCTCTCTTACTATCTCTATTGCGACCAGTCCTTTGCTCTGGAATAAGATCGTCTTCTGTAAAGAATCTCTTCTTACCGCCACCCCTTTCCATCTTATAAATCTTCATCGTACATGTGTAATTGTCTAAGAGATCCACATGTTGAGTAGTATCATTCATGATCAAATTTATCCACCTATCAAAAAAGGTATAGGTTTGCATTGATCTGGGCATGATGAATGAGACACTTATCTCACTATGACTCTGACCAGTAGCATACTTATAAGCAGAACCAATATTATTTACAGTTGCGGTTGTCAAGTTCCTACTAGGAGATGAAACACTAGATGCATAGTGATTCAATAGAGTTGCTAGTCTATCAGAGTTTCTACCATAAGGAATCAGAGCATTTCCATACATCTCCTGGAGTACTCTAGGTTGCCCAAACTCAACTCCATAAAGATTATTAAGAGAAGGTGCATCCTTGTTACTCTTAATAAGTGATTGAAACTGTGTAAAAGAGTTATCACTAAAGCGACTTTCGTTGAATCTAATTGACATTATACCTTAAGTTCCTTTTCGGTTATGAGCATAAACTCTAAAGAATGATCTTTGCAGAACTCTCGCGCTGCTTTCCATTTCGCTTGATTGACACTATAGGTGACAACTTCATTAATATATCTTTTCGTAACTCTTTTTTGAGTCTTTGGTTCTAAAGTTTGTTTGAAGGGTTTGACTTCCACAATATACTTTTTGTTTGATGCTTTAACATAGAAATCGGGAAAATATCTATGCCTCTTTCCATCCACTGGTGAAATATATGGGATGATGATCTCTTCACTTCCCCATTCAGTAACTGAGGTAGTATTGTCGCACCATTTCATGAATTTATATTCCCAAGACGACCGATAAACAATGCCAGTGACATCTCCTCGGTACTTAGCAGGAAAAGATGGTGTGTACTTCCCTCTATAGTGCATAAATATAATTGGACCATTACTTATATTTATAGTGGCATCTAATAAGAAATCGGTCACACTAAAGTATCCTGAGAAATTACCCTTTGCGGAGAAGGGTAGGGGATCAGCTGATAGTTATCAAGCAGAATATGCAGATTATATAAAATTTTCTAGATATCAATTTAAGAATAGTGGTGGTCCTCAATACTTTAACGTACCAGACAATTCAAATAAAACTAATAAGGAGTTAATTACATCTGCTTATATTGCAATGCCGTCGTCGCTCTCTGCCGACTACGGTGTTAACTATCAGCAGGCAAACTTAGGTGCTTTAGGTAAAGCAGCAGTTGGTGCATTAGCAGCAGAAAGTTCTGGAGAAATTGCTGCAACTCTTCAAGAAGCAGCAAAAGCAGGTTTACCTGAATCTGCATTCAACAACCTATCTCAAGGCATCCAGGGTGTTGGTGGAATGATCGGTCTGAATACCGATGGCATCTCTCCTAATATGCTATCTGCAATCTCTCAAGGTAAAGTATTCAATCCTTACTCAGAACAAGTATTTCAGGGTGTAGGATTTAGAAGTTTTAACTTTAACTTCAAGATGGTTGCTAGAAGTGAGAAAGAAGCACAAAGCATTCAAGATATTCTTGAGATGTTTAAGACTGGACTATTGCCCTCATATGGTTCTGGTGGCAGTGGTAAGGGAGGATCTCTTGGAGGTCTACTGACTAAAAGTGGTGCCAATCAAAGATTCTTGAATGTGCCAGATAAGTTTCTGATTCAATTTATTAGAGTTGGAGAAGGTTCATTATCATCACAAGCACTTGATCACTTCAAGATTGATTACTGTGTATGTACCGCTATGAGTGTAAACTATACTCCAGATGGTCAATATGTCGCAATCAAAAATGAACGCTTGAAGAAAGCGTACAGAGCACAGAACAGAAATCTAAGTTCTGGTTCTCCAGATAATATGACTCAAGGTCAAGCACCTGGGATGATCTATGTCCCTGCAATTACCTTAGATCTTCAGTTTACTGAAACATCTATCATCACTCAAGAAAAAGCAATCGCTGGATACTAATGCCTGCATATTTCTCATATCTACCTAACATTTACGTTGGCACGGGAACATCCTCAGATGCCAAGCAAGAGTATGTTGTTGTCAAAAATATCTTCCGTAGGGTAAAAGCACGAGAGGATCTAAACAAATATACTGAGTTCTTTGAACAAGTATCTATTGAAGATGGGCAAATGCCATGGCAGATTGCTGAAGAATACTATGGAGATCCTGAACTAGATTGGGTTGTACTCCTCACCAATAATATCATTGATATGTATGGTCAATGGCCCGTAAGTAGAAGGGAATTGGAATACTATACATCGCAGAAATATGATAACGTAGATGGAGTTCATCATTATGAAACTAATGAGATTAAATGGAACGACATTGTAATGGTTGAGAAGGGAACTATTGTTGATGAATTTTTCTCTTACAAAAACCCAGATGGAACTGTCATTAGTGGTCTAAATGCAAGACTGCCTGTAAGTAACTGGGAACATGAATATTTTCAGAATGAACTTAAAAGAAATATCTACATTACACTTCCAACTGCATTAGATGCATTCATTGAAGAATTTGATGATTTGATTGGATACGAAGCGAGTGATGAACTTGACGAGAATGGTGTTAAGAAGACCAAATTGTCTATCGCAAGTAGGTTCCTGAGCAAATCAAGTGGTGGTGGTATTGGTCGTCAATACACTGCAACGTATACTGGAACTGGTAGAACAATCACTAATCTACAGGTTGCTACAGCAGGTAGTACTAGTGGTGTATCATTTACGACTGTTCAGGCAGACGCTTCAGCAGGAATACAAGTTGCTTCATCTTCCTCCTCAAGTGGAAGTACAGCATCAACCTCTAGCAGTAGTTCTTCCTCTAGTAGCAGTAGTTCTTCCTCTAGTAGCAGTAGTTCTAGCAGCGGTAGTTCTGGAAGTTCTGGTGGTGGATATTAGATAATAAAAAACCTCCCCAAGGGGAGGTTTTTTTATGACATGAGGTTAGGTTTATTTTTTATTCTTGTAAGACTCTCTTGCAAATACGTTTACAATATTGCTGGGTATCATCACATTCAATTAGACAATCAAAGTAATCATTGATCAACTGATGCTGTTCAGTTGAATAGTCTACTGTTGATGCAAAATGATTCCATGACGCTAATTGGTTTTGGGAAATTAGATTGTGCATAATGCTCCGTTTCAAGGTATAAACATAATAAGTCTTTTTACATGATAACCTTGCAACTGTACTATCTATATGAAATGTGTTGGAATTCTAACGAAATATATAAGACTTATTTTTAGTATATACTGCTACACATTTAATATTAATTTAAGTTAACCCCCATCAATCTGGCAACCCGCTAGAGCGCCGCCGACGATCCCCGTAGGGATTGCCCACCAGCGACCGTCTCCACGCGACAGAGCGGCACCTAGACCCCCTCCAGCGATCCCTCCAATAACACTACCTTCAATGCATGAATTGTCATCGGTCTTACTCTGCTTACGCTCAGTTGGTACTGGTCTGGGAGTGTACGAATGACTATGACGGTGGTATCCACCATTGTGACGATTGATGCATCTATGCCAAGGAAGTCTTCGGAAATCTTTCATCTGACTTCCATCAGAGTATACCGTGACACTAACCAACTCTTTAGTACAAGTTGACCAGTCTTTTTCAGCAATGTAATCATAACGATTAATAACATGCTTGCTACGGTGGTGTGCATATGCAGGACCACCGAGAACAGTAGCGAGTAGAAGGATCGGGATAAATTTCATCAGAAGTAGTTAATTTACTATAGAACTAGGTCTATCAATCTTCAGATGCCAACGATGCGAAGTAGTTCATTACATCATCATCGTCCTTTACTGGAGCAGCAGCGACAGTTTTCTGTTGAAAAGAGTCAATTTCAGCAGTCCAATCTGGTGCTTGTGCAACAGCCATCTCTGGAGTATTGTATGTACCACGTCCTTCAGATTCGTCCTCAAAGGACTCATCTTGACGAGGAGTTTCTTTACGACCTTTCAGAACAGAAGTAAGTCTAGCATTCAGTTCATCATAACTCTTGAAGTTAGAATCATCAGTGAATGCAGTCAGAGAATACTGCTTGTTCCATGCAGATTCAATTTCAGAATCTTCACCGCCAAACAAGGCAGATGGAGTAGCAAACTCAGACTTATCATAGTTCCAGTAACCGTCTTTCTTGACGATCTTCAGTTTGAAATCAGCACCACTCCAGGGATCAAATACATTGACTGGAGTTTCGTCTTCAAACTGTGGTTGCATCGCTTCAATGATCTTGTCAAAGATCTTCTTGCCAAACTTATAAAGCTTTACTTGACCATCGTTTTCGGGATGCAGGGGATCCTTTACTACAAGGATGTTAGCGTAGTAGGAGAGTTTACGCTTTTGCTTACGTGCAACTTCTTTATCGGAATCTCGTCCAGAGTTCCAGAGTTGACGATTGAGTTCACCTACGGGATCTTTCTTGTTAAGAGTCGTGAGAGAGTTCTCAATGTACCAACCACCTGGTCCTTGGAAAGCATGACTCCAGATCTTAGCGAAAGGAACATCTTCTCCGTCTGGAGCAGGAAGAAAGCGAATAACAGCGTAACCATTGCCGCTTTTATCCAGTTCGGGTTTCCAAAGACGCTCATCTCCACCGCCTCCACCGCCTGTGGGGTTGGAGATTTTTTCAATCTCTTGGGTGAGTTTTGCAAAGGAACTTGCACTGGACTTTTTTAGATTAGAAAATGACATTTAGAATGTTTGTATTTGGTTTATTGCTACTGTATAGACGTAGCGTTCTATTTAGGCAATGGTGCTTCCCAGTCATACTTGCGTTGCCAGGGAGGACTCGTAACATTCTGGTCCAACATGAAGTTGGCAGACAGAGTGATTCGTTTCTCACCTTGCTTATTGTAGTACGGCATGACCCAATGTGTCAAGTTTGCTGGGAAGATCAGGAAACGTCCAGGACTAGGATCACCAACAACAAACTCATTGATAGCGAATGGTTGTGGGGATCCCGACAAGAAGGTGGTCTTGCCGTTGTTTCTCCATGGAGTTTCCGACTCTGGGAAAATAGTGCTCATCTCCGTTGGTACATCTAAGTATAGTATGGAACTCAGATCACAGTTGTGGATGTGTGGCGGATTAAAATCTGGACCAGGGGACGTGAAATTCACCCAAGCATTCACTAGACGCAACTCGGTATGGATCTCGGCACCATCACCATCAGATCCCTGGTTAACGCGAGCAGCGTTATATGCAATAGGGGTAGAAGGTCCAATACGCCCCGCAGCACTCAATTCATTTAGATATCTCTGCACAAAAGGAGCGAGCATTGGTGTCAATACAGTTTGTGAAAATTCTTCACTACACCATACTTCTCTTTCAATGTTACCCACCAGTCCCATACTAGCATCATCACGTTGCTTAGAATTTGCATGTTCTAAGATGATGTTGCGGTCTTCTTCGGAAATAAATGCCGCATGAATACCAGGACCGAATGGAAAGATAGTATTTCCAACTACGGCAGGCTGTGCATTTTCAGGTGAGTTCATGTAATTCTATCTCTGGCGTTGTTGAGGTGTTGGATCATTTGGTCAAAGCAATCTCCTAGATCACGATAACCAAATGCCTGGGACATTAGATTAATACGTGTCTTAAGGTCTGATGCCTCAGTGTCTTCCATAGCAGCAAGAGCAAGTCTAGTATAGAACAATTTTTGCTTTTCTATCAAAGACTTAGTATTTTCTATATGTTCTAGACGTTGCTCTTTATTCATGCCAGATAGTTTATTCTGCATGTGAGCAAGTTTCTGATATGTTTTAAAAATACCACTGATTTCTTCTTGTACGTTATCAGAGTGAAAAAATCCTTCTTCAGTCATAATTTTCTATTCATTGTTTCTAAAACTACTTTCTTATATTTCTTACAGTCAATGTTAAGAAAGGGTGCGTACTTAACTATACGCATACTAGTATCTTGCCATATAGGATCAGTTAACACCTTATTGAAATTGTCTACAAATCCTAGGCAATAGTTCAATACAACCAGTGTTTCTAAACTAATCTCGTTTCCGTAGTACCCCTTAATTAATATGGGATGCTTACCAGATTCAGCATGAAATAAAGTATCAAAACTTTTTTCATATGGTTGCTCAATCTCATTGAGCAGTGTGTCAATATCTTGTTTAAATTTGTACGTGAAAGACTCTTGTTTGGTCTTCCATTGGGAATAATTACTTTCTTTGAACTGACGGATATAGTCTGCACCCATAATAAAGTTGGATACAAAGTAATATAAAAGTTCGTTACTATCTTTCTTTGTTGCTAGTTTCTTAAACGTGTAGATGTCTTTACGTTTATTGAAAGCAGATTCAGATGCTCTTGTTTTGCCATTGAATCTGAAAAAATCATAATCTAATCTAGTAAAATGTGATCTCACAGCGAGATACATTTTATAGCATTCAAATCCTGTCACAGGGGCAAGATACCTCTACTGCTACGCTTCATGTAATTAAGTTGTTGAGCATCATTTCTCAACTTTTCCTTCAGTGGTTTTGATAGTAGTTTGGGGACAGACTCAATCTCAATCTCGTTATCTTCACAGAAACATACAATTGCTTCAATGTAGTTGATCTCTCCATGAGAGTCTTTAACTAAAGCCTCAATACGCTCCGAAAATTTTGTCGGAGTCATGAAGGGTTTATCACCCTTAGTCTTGGGTGGCATAGAATTCTTCTTGGTAAGATTTAAGTAATTGTAAATAGTCATTAAGATTGTACTTCTGAAATACTTGAATAGATCCTTCTTCAGTGGCGATAAGTGTGACAATTTTCTTTACCTTAATACCTGAACGTTCATAGAACATAGCGGCGTAAGCGGACTCTTGTACGAAATAGTTTTCAATGTAAGACTCATTCTTCTCTTTAGTTGAGGTTTTAAAGTCAATTACTGCTAATTCGTTATCAAATTCAGCAATGCAATCAACGCGACCAGCGAGAGCGAGAACGTGACTGTAAAGAGGGGTTTCAAGAGCGTGAATGTTATCCACCCGAGCAAGAGTCTTACGAGCCATTTTGTACATGTTGAGTGCAAGAGGGTCTCGTTCATACTTTTCCTCGTTTAGTGTGCCACGGATGTGGTCCTCTAGTATAGCATGAAAACTGTTTCCTCGCTTGCAAGCTCTAGCAGAAATGCGATTTGCTTCATCTTCACCAACTCGGCGTCTCCAATCAGCAATAGATTTACGAGAGCGAATGCCAGTGACAGTTGTTACTGATGGATATGGTCTATCTACATTAGGAAATTTATAAAAACGTTTTCCGTTTTCTTGAACTACTGTAGGTTCTTCCAGACTATCATAAGTAACATCAACAAAATTAAACATCAGTACTGATAGCCTACAATATTTAGATTGAACGCAATTGAGATGCGATCTTCACGAGAATAGTTTGGATATACCCCATGATATAGTTCAGATGGAAATATAAACATATCTCCGTCTCTAGGCATAACCTCAATTAGAGGACCATACTCAGCAAGTTTGCAATGCTCTTCAATGATCGGATTATGTGGTCCAGGTCTCATAAAGTATAGAGCACCAGACTTAGGAGGTACTTTAACATAGTAGATACCACTAAAGTGTGTACCTCCATGATTGTGTGGTTTATTGTAGTGGCCGCGGCCATTAACATTCATCCACAATCCAGCACCTTGAATATTCCATTCCTCTATTTTAGCATTAGAGTCCTTCAAGTGTTCCTTCAAGAGACTTTTTGCAACTATAAACAAGGGTTGCCATGCCTCACCCTTTACGGTAGGTGCAGATTGATACCCACCTACATTACTAAACTCCATTGATCTATGATACTCTTTCTGAGTTGTACGAACTAACGCCTCAGATACAATATCAAGTCCAACATTTTTATAGGTTAAAGGAGTTGGAAAGAGATTATGTGTTTTTTGTTCTAAATCAGAACTTTCAGTATAAATGGACATCAATAACCAAGATTTAATTTATTCATTAGGTAGGAACGTACTAGACCAGATCTAACAATATCTTCAACACCAAACTCCGTAATATCAAACTCTGGCATTTGTTGAAGAATACGCATGAAATCTAGGATACCATTACGCTCATTCTCTTTAACCAAATCTGTCTGAGTAACATCACCACAGAACATAATTTTACAATTATCTCCCACACGAGTGATCATACTATCAAGTTCATGAAAATTCAAGTTTGAAAATTCATCAACAATTACAATACAGTCATCCATAGTAACACCACGAATGAATGAAGTTGACCAGAAAGAAATAGTTTCTTGAGATTTAAGATTATCATACAGCATATCAAAGCTGTTGTCATCTGGCATCTTAAACATATACTTTACCATGTTCTTATATGGAACCTGGTAGAGCATAGACTTATCTTCATGGGTTCCAGGCAAGAATCCAATCTCCCTGGTAGGTACAAGAGATCTAACAATATAGATCTTCTCATAAGGAGAATCCTCATCAAGGACTTCCTTAAGTGCATTATACAGTACAATAAAAGTTTTACCAGTACCTGCACACCCATGAAGTACACAATTTTTACCTTCGGCATATGAAGCAAATACCGATTCCTGATTATCAGTCATCGGTTCAATATTACGAAGGTATCCTCCGTCAATTGGTTTTTTACGCTTCATTTGTTTTTTAGACATTCCTGAAGATGGGTCATTAAACTGATCACCATATTTTTGGGATCTAGATTTTGATCTTGCTCTTGCCATTAGAATTCCCTCGCGCTGTCAGGTAAGTAGGGTTTCAATCCATTTTGAATTACTCCTCCTACTTTATAATGCTGTATGGCAACATCTGCCATTTTCTTATCTTCTTGGTTTGATGCAGTGATGTCTACACCTCTCCAGTTTACTAGTTGCTTAATATGAGGGTTTTCCTCCAAATACTTTTCACGACCAGCAAGAGATAAAAACTTTTCTTCTACCTCACCAGTCTTAGTATCTTCAAACTTGTAGATTGGCATATCAAGTAAACCGAGATAAGTTAGAGCGTGGGTGTGCTTTCTGCACTTTAGACATTACCTCCTTAAACCCATTATCAAGTTTAGGGACACCGTAAGTAGTTCCTGCAATGCCTTGTGACCAGTCTTTGTCCCAGTCAGGATTTTCATCCTTCCAAGACATATATTCTTTGCAGGACATAAGGAGTTCTTTAGTCTCGCCAGTCTTCAAATTTTTTACAGGATAGGTAGGCATTATTGTGGAGTTAGGATACGTTTAACTTTTTCACCAAAGAAATTAATACTGGTGACCCTCATGTCATCTTTGTGGACCCCAGAAATAGGTCTTTGTCCATGGTATATATGACCAGGAAACACAACCATTGTGTTGTAACTATCTAGCACAGTATACAACTCCTTATATTCAGAGTCGTTTCTCCAGGTATCAACGTGTTCAGAACCGAGAGGAGCATCGCTGATCTTCTCATAGAATGTCGTACCTGCACCCATATTATTGTGGGGATTTAAGTATACCATACAATTATAACATTTGTCAGTATGGGGCCAAAAATATGGGTCCTCTTTGCTGATATCTACTTCCATAAACTGATTGAATATTCTCCAAGAGAACATACGAATCCCATCTATCTGCACGTCAAGAATTCTTGCCATGTACTCGTATAGATTAATCTCTACTTGCTTAGGTTCAGAGCAACGTTCCGCATAGAACTTACCATCATAAAAATTCTTGCCGTTTATATACTCGTCTCCAATAGACTTGTCTAATTGCTGTGCTTGATTGCGATTACTTTTAATACCACTCTGGGCAACATAATCTCTCACACGATCAGGATACTTGTAGTAATTATCAACAAAAATAAAATATTCCCCGTCAAAGTCACAAACTTCAACGGAGACATCATCACTTACCTGAAAGTCTTCTTCGGTAAAAAATTTCATAGTATCATAATACAAGGTTGATCTATGCCATCGTAATCGTGAGGACAATCACATTCCTCGTCACACCATTCCATGGCACGAGAAATTGTAGGAAACTCACAGATAAAGATCTTTTTGATCGCCTTTGCAATATCCATGTGCTCTTTCTGAGTACCGTTAGCAGATCTCAGAGAAATATAATGGATCCAATTTCTGAGATTGCCCGTCATGTACATTTTGGTTGGTACGCATAAAGGAAGCACATTTCTGGCACATTCCTTTGCAATATTGTCATCTAGCATCTGCTGATACAGATCCATCCCTTGCTGGAAGTGGTGTTGCATCAAGATTTCATACTTTTGCTTCTTAAAAGGATCAACATCATCAATAGAATTCTGACGATTCTTGGTATCCTGACTACGAAGTTCTGGAAGAGGAATCTTATCAAAACCTAGCAGAGATGAATCTGCATAGCGTTGCGAAAATTCCTGGAATGTAAATGAACGGTGCCTCAGGATCTGAGCCGCGATTGCTCTAGTTGTGTTAATTTCAACTGTTAGTGTAGCTTGCTCAAACACACTCCAGTGTCCATGTTTAATACAGTATTTTAGAAGTCCCTCAACCTTAGGATTTTCTTGGTTTGCGGGATTGCTTACTCGTGCAATGTACCCAATAGTCTTTTCTGCGTCTGGAGTGACAGCAATCTTACATACTTTCATGATTTAACGTTACTTAAACAAAATACGACATACCCAACACAGTGCAAATGACTGGAGATATCCAATGGCTGCTAATCCCGTGAATGGAATCAACCAGTTCAATAATAGCATAGCCACGAGTGGAGACACAAACAAATCAAACAACATTTTGATGATTTGTTTGGCATTTTCTTCACGCTTCTCCTTTTCAACTAACTCATGTAGTCTTGCTTCAGCTTCTTCATCTTGCTGCTCTGCGACTTTTTTTGAGTTGAAATAGACACTCATTTTTTCGGTTTTGGTTTCTGAGGATCTTCCCATAGTCTTGGACTTACCGTACCTGCTGCTTGACTGAATGTTTTGAAATTTTCTTTGTATTGATCCCAGTAATGATCAAATATGTCAACTTGTTTTTGTGCTAACACAAGGTCAAATTCAACTACTCCCTCGTTTACATACTCTACGAGATATGCTGTACAAGGGAGAGTTTTATCATTCGCTAGTAAGGGATCACATTTTTCACGAAGAATCGTGATTTTAGTGCTCAACTTCGCTCCCCCCATTCAATTCTAGGGAATGCTTCTTTTACCACTGCTGCAGTGATACGATACTTAGATTGAAGGTCTTTGTCTTTAGCCAAAACAATTACTTCTGCTTCACTCTCATGCAGTCCTTCAAGCATTTGAATGAATAGGGTCTCTTTCTTCATCATAGGTAGTCTATCATCACCACCCTTAAAAAATCGGTACAGTTTTCTATACTCTTTAGCGAGTCTAGTATGTTCTGTACCTGCAGGTGCGTCATTAACCGTATAGGGAACTTCCCCTTCAGGCATGACAGAGATCAAACTCTCGTCATAGTTTATAATAAGAATTGCACGGAGAGCATTTGTATTGTATGTTCTTAGCAAATCAATTTTTTCTGCCTTTGTCTTAGCATTGGAGACCTTTTTCAGTACCTCACTAATCAACAAAGTATTCACATCAGTTTTTCGTGCCATGGTTTTAATAATTAGTCATCGTCTTCTTGTTCAATTTCATCCCAAACATCAAAGTTGGGTCTAATGTAGATTAACTCATCTTGTAGAATATTACCGTTTTCATCTAGCATTTCTGGATGAGTGACTGACTTAGCATATGCGGCGTTTTCAATGAAATCTTCTACATATCCTTTTGCCAACCAGGAGACGGTAATCCCCAAAATAAACGCTCCGATTGTTACCAGAGTCATTAACGCGATTAACATGGTTCCCCCTTAATTTAATTTTGTTGATCTGGAACCTATCCTCCTAAGTGTTAAGTTAGAAGTATTTAGTGCTATTTTAGATGAGTTTGTTCTCTCTCAAATATTGAATTGAGTCACTACATCCACCCAATTTCTTTTCGTTCATTAGCACTTGGGGGAAAGTTGCACCTTTACCAAATTCTTGATAGAACTTTTCTCGGTCAAAATGTTCTCCAAGTTTATATTCTTGGAAACTCTTATTTTTAGCAGTTAGAACTTGTTTGACTTTATCGCAATAGGGGCATCCACTGCGGGTGTAAACAGCAAAATTCATAGTCATTCTTGAGGGTTGAGCATCAGATTCCGTAACCTATATATCAGATTAACACACCTGGGATTCTTTGTCAATTATCCATGTGGGGGGATGAAAATTACAGTACTCATTAAAAGTGATTTTCATCTCCTTTTCGGTCAAATTGCAGTGTCTTGCTGCTTTCGGTAAATTCCATTTAGCAGAGAATAGCATCTCCATGGACTCTCGTGTTTCAATTCTCATAAAAACCTATAGAAGTCATTTTTTGGCGGCCTTTTTTTTCCGACTTTCTGGGAAATAAAAGGTGAATTTCGTTTTAGGACTCAATTGTTTTGTTGAACTGCTTGCGACACTTCTTAAGTTCTTTCAGTTCATCCTTGATCATTTGGTAAGCATCTTCGGGAGAGATTCGTCTTGACATCTCCATGGCAATAGTATACTCAACTCTAGTACCGAAGTGTTTCAGTGCTTCTTCAAATGAATTTAGTTCTTCATACATCTTTTTTATCCAGCGTTGAAGCTTCATAGAGTCCAGAACGATAATATTTTTGAGTCTTCTTCATCTTGCGAACGAAAGTCTTTTCGTTCATGTTCTGTCTTTGTTGAAAGATCTTATTCAATGATGTCAATTCATCAATAGTCTTTCTCAACTGTCGTTCTGATTTTTTCTGCTTCATTGGTTGTACTAAATCATCTTCAGTACCCAAAGGTTCAAACTCTGCAGCGTCTCCATCAATCATGTCCTGAACTTCTTCAGGCAATTGGTCTTTAGGAATTTTTGGTAGGTCCATTATAGTCTAGGTTCAAATCTACATGTGATCAGTTTTACTCTTTGTTGACTGGTGTCACTTACGATTTCAAATTTGGTAGTAGTGTCTTCACCAGCATTAGCGGCGTTGCCCTCCTCAACAAAGAATTGTATGCTTGACTGAGGATTTATGTCAGCATCTAAACTGGAATCTGCAACAGACCAGTTTGAACGGTAGGAATTGATTATTTCCGTCCCGTCCACTATAACACGAACCCTAAAGGATCCGCAAGAGCCACCTTGAGATCCTCCAAGGTGAACCAGTCTACATCCATTGTTATCTGGGATTTTCACGTATTGAATTCCAGATGTTGAGGTGCTATCAGTATAAGAAGAGCATCCACTACTAGCATAACCTGTTGGACGGTGAACAACTTCAAGTGTTTCACCTGTATTGAATACAATTGTATTCACACCTGGAATAGGATCATTAGCAGTTACTTGATCACCTTCTTTGTATAGATACACTCCAATACCCTGTCTAGTATTAAATATCTCTCCAGCACTGTTGTCAATTGTAGTTGTAACTGTTCCCAATTTAATTGGATTAGGACTATAGGGGTAACCAGGAATAGACAGAGTATCACCAGCAGCATAACCAGTGCCACCACTTACTACATTATTAATTCTCAACCTTGTATCATAGTCACTAGACCCGTCTTGAATTGCTTGTATAGTAATGTTCAAAACCATACCCGAACCAGAACCACCACCCATGGTAAAGTCTTGAGTAATTACCTGACCATTACTTGTAAATCCAAAGGCATTGCCGTCTTTATTCTCAACAAACTCACCGATCTGAACACCAACATATTCGTTTTCTCTGTTCTCAATCTGGAACATATCAGGTATTCCACCAGTAGATTGAACCTGACCAGAGACCTGTGTAATCTTAAACTCTGCGTTGCAATCGTTACCATCTAGGTCAAAGAAACACAACTTCTTATTGTTATTTTGTACTGCATACCCACCGTATCCATCACCACCACCAATAGTTAATGTCTCTGTGACAGGTGCTGATACTGATATAGTCTTAGTTTTCTTACCATCTCTACCATTAGCAGTCCAAGTTTTTCCACCAATTGAAAGAGAATCAATAGCAGTACCTGCAGTATCAGGATTGTCATCCCATTCCATCTCCAATGTAATGCTAACGTTCTGGGATCCAGAGACCACTAGATTAGCATTAGAGTCCCATACTGCTTCAGCAGCACCTCCCGCAGCAATGGGTGCCTCCTGGCCTGTGCTGCTGATGCGTATGCCCCATCCACCAGGGTTCCTATCCCAATCATAGAATCCATTGTCAACATTGGTACACCTAACAGTCATGGTTCTGACACCACTAGTGACAGCATGAGTGAATATTGTAGGAGCAGAAGCAAAATCATTGAAGACTCTAATGACATTACTACCGTCAAGAATCATCTCACCATCAATCTCAATCGTAGTACGGTTATCTGATGATACCTCAAAGACATAGTTACCAGAGACTGGGAAGTTTATATTATAACGAATGTCCTGCTCCTCATCAGGCAACACGCACTCCTTATTATTAACCCAAACCATATAATTATTTGCCCAAGTTGACCAGGCAGGATGATCAACAGCAAACGTTTCTGGTTCAGTCTTATTAGCGACCACATATTTTTGAGCCTGAGTTGTTCCAAAGGTCTCAAAAATATTGAGCATTATAGTGCCATAAGTTATGGGATCATACCCGCCTTTGTTATTCTGAGGCAACATACTAAAACTTAATTGATTTGAATCAAATAATTGCTGAATCCAAGCACCAGTTCCAGAGGAACTTAGTTCTGCCTTGGAAAGATTTCCATCAAATCCCAAACCAGAAGGAAGTTCTAACACATACGATTTAAATCCAATCCACCCTGGAGGTTTACTAATAAAATTAATACTTTGGATCCACATCTTAGCATCATTAAGATCAAACTGATTCGCTCTTGGATCACCACCAGCACCAAATCGTGATCCGATTACAACTTGCAATGCCCCACCTTCTAAACTAAAAGAGGTATAGATTGGACCATCTGCTGAGTCTTGAGGGGCACCAGGTTGACGGATACCTGCAAATAGTGTGCGATGAGCAACCTCTAATTCCATCTCACTATTTTTACCTCTAGTCCATACCATTTCAGAGTATGCATCCTTACCATAGATAGGACCATTACCATTGTTCTGAGCATAGTCTACAAGATCAAATCCAATGCCAGATATAACACACCCCATACCAACTGGATTTCCTCGCCAAGATGTAGAGGCAGGACCGTTAGATACTGTGAACTCAAACCTCTTCCAACCTGCTTCTGTAAATGTAATGCTAGCAGTAGCAGGTGCAGTACTCATGTTATTACCCGCATCAAAGACTGGAATATTAGTCCCCTCTGCACCAGAGAATGTAAATGTTCCACCATCATCCATACCATACTCAACAGTATGAGTACCAACGTTGGTAACATACACTAACATCTGCCATGGCCATGTTTTAGTACCAGCAATGTATGGTGAAGGAGACACTGCCTTTTCTGTTATCCAACTGTTCCAAGGATTAGGAGCATCGTGCCCGATGCCAGCATAATAGGACTTGTATAGAGTCTTACTACTAGTCAGTCTTTCATTACTTTCATTTGTTCCAATTCCAGCATTAGCACTCTGGATAACCTCAGCCAACTCAGAAATATTATTATCAAAGTTTTCATCTGGCCAGAAACCTAGACAATAAAACTCATCAAACTCTGGACCTTGATATGGGTCTGGAATAAATTTTCTTTTATACTTATCTGCTAGTCTATCTACAAATTTATAACAATCATCTCCAACACAGTTGGGGTCTGGTAATTCTACTGGACTTCCGTCAATAAAATTAATGTACTGTGCTTTACAATCAAAATATTCTTGTGTCTCATAATTATATTTGCATATCATCCCATCAATTATGGTGATAATAAAATCATCAACGTCAACAAGTCCTGGAGTGGGGAACATAGGTCCCCAAGGTTCGCGATCATCATCGTCATCACGTACTACAAAATCACCTCGTACTCTTCCTGCATTGCCAAAGAAATCTGGATCACAGATTGGACCCATGTAACTTGCATCAATTACTCTGATGGGAGAGTACTTCCCTTCAGTCAAGTCTCTTATAGTACTGACAGGAATTCCTATCTGCTCAACTTGAGCACCCTCAGGATTATTTACACTACCAGGTGGACCCGACTGAACTACAACTGCAGCTAAGGGATCACAGATCGGTCCAAATTGTCCTAGTGGAGTATAGGTCACAAACTTTTAGAAGTATTTATTCCTTATGACTTGGTGCTGTTGCAACCTTTGATAACTGACTATAGCATAGTCTCACATCATCACCAATGTATGCAGTGTGAGGCATCATAGAATTGTATACAGTAATAGTATTTTTCTTGCAAGGTGCTTCACCAATATATTCAAACCCCCAACTCTCTATGTAATCAATTCCAAAATTCTCCCAAGCATACTCCATCTCTGTCTGCAATTCATGGAGATATCTTTTCTTATCACATGATGGTTTCATCAAATCTTTTAGCATAGTAAATCTATTATCCTTCCACTGATCCTTAAAGTTAAAGAATCTAGTTGACCTTTGCCCTACAGGTTGATCCTGAAGCCAAAGGTTACCTACCATACCAGGTCCATCAATGTGTGGTAAGTGAGAAAACCTCCATGTCTTATGTCGGATCTTATCATAGTAATTACCCCAATTCTTTCTACCGATATTGGGTACACCGTCCATAAGATCTTCTACTGTATCACCAACAAACTTTTCAATATCTATATCAACTTCCCATGCCTTAAAAGGATTACAGTCTGTTGGATTACTAAATGGTTCGGGCACAAACTCAGGACAATTATCTAATTGTAATGTATGGTATCCAAAATCCTCAGTGAGTTGTGTCCACTCAACCCCACAAATCTCCATTCTGATCTCTCCATGATGACGATGCAATGTTAACCTCTCCCTCAGGGGGATCTTTAATAAAGAGGTTCCATGAAATACTTATACGATCACCCTCTTGGTAGTGTGGTTCTACAAAGTGCGGCAACCAAGAAGAGAATGCTATCCCAGTTCCTACAATAGGATTCTTATAAAACATCTGAGAACCCTCCAAACGAGAACCTTGTGCTCCTCCTCGGGGATCAGGAACTGCAAATCTTCCTTCATTTTCAGGTAGTTCTGGACTGTCTACCCAATATACACCACTAATATCTGAGTTGGGATGGGTGTGATAGTTACTATAACTATATTGACCCAGTACTAGAGCCCAACATTTAATTCTTACTTGAGATTCTGGTGGGAGACTTTGACCTCCCATCAATCCATAGTGATACTTATTAGATACACCAAGTATCATACTACGAAGTTCTTTAGACCATTCATAGTCTAAGTATGCAAGATCATCTCTAGAGTGCCAAGCAGTATTCCCTTTAACAGAAAAAGAGGGCAACTCTGGTGAAGATGCTCTCTCTTTTTTTAGATATTCAACAATTTCTTTGTTGAATATCTCTGCTCTAGGATTTTGAAACTCAATAATATTTGTAGTAAATAACGAAATTGTTCCAAACATGTATGTTAACTAGGAAGTTCAGGGAATGATGTGGTGCCACCCTCGTTAGTGTTGGGTGGTTCATCCCATTCAGGATACGAAACACCTTCTGGTTTAGGATACTTTGCCTTAACTGCTGCAACCTTATCAATGATTGCTTCCATCTTAGCACCGATGTCAATACCTGCTGCCTTGAGAGTTGCTGCCATGTCCGTCAGAGCATGAATCTGTGCTGGTTCAGAAGGATAATATTTTCTCCTGGTGCCTGTGAGCACGGCCAGATCTGTATTCTCTCTTGCCGCATGGACATCGGGTTCTGGTTGTGATTCCAACCAATAATCATACTCTTCTTGAGAGATTGGTGCATCACCTGATTGTGATGCCTCAATCATAGTTTCCCTAGGGAAAATATTCTCGTAGTATGCTCTTTTTTCTGCGCTAATAGCCATTGTAGTAGAATCTCCTTTAAATTACCAAGAACCAGACCATTCTTTTGCTTCGGCTCCAGCAATACCGAAGACCGAGATGATTGTGTTAGTACCAGTTGAGCAGGCACGAATACTGTTACCATCTTGGTGACCCATTCTGAAACCAGAGATCGGATATCCTGTACCAGATTGAGTGGCACCAGTCCACTGACAACCCTGCCAACCAGTACCACAATTCTGCTGAGACCAGTAGTTGTAGTTGCAATACATGTTCCAGTAGTTGGTGTTATTGCTGTTGGGGGTGTTAGACATCATAACCTCACCCTGATAACCACTCTCACCCGTTGGATTTACACGGTAAGAGTTGTTGTTAACAACAGTAATAGGCCAGTAAGAGTTATTCTGTGAGTTCTGTCTAGATCCACCATCATTGGAGTGCCACCATTCTCCAGAGAAATAGTAACCACTAGTGGAAATATTATTATCTGCTCTCCAATATCTCAACCAGAAACGGTCAGTACCATTCGGGTCAGAGGTAGTGATGTAGAATTTATATTGATAGTAGTCGTGGTTTGTATATGTTGTACCCCATCTAGCATTCCAGGTGTTCCATGCACCAGTTCTTGCAGACATGTGGTAAAGCATTTGCTTACCACCAACAGCATACCAACCGTCGCGACCACCATCACCAGACTGAGAAACATCAAAGTAACTTTCTAAAGTAGATTGCTCAGTATTATAACGGATAGTAGCATCACGGTTCCAGGTACTGTCGTTAGCAGGACGCTGCGATCTATTTCCTCTAGAGACCTGCAACCCTTCGGTGCCAGCACCTGTATCTTCATCTGCACCTACAGATTCCCATTCGGAACCTGTGTAAACTTGAAGTTTGCTTTCGGTAGTGTTGTAAATTACCAGTCCTGTGGTGCCAGCTGGCCTGTTTGAATTTGTATATTGTGGGTACTGTACGCCATCACCCGTGACGTTAACCTTTCCTACATTTAGTTGGGACATGGAATACTAATTTCACTAGGACTTCTCTGAATTTATTTATAAAAGAAAAGACCCCAAGTATTTCTTGAGGTCTACACTTCCTTCACACGGACGTACTAATTATAATGGTTTTCAAGCAGCAACTGAGAAGATTTGATTTAAATTAGGAGAAATTTTTTGATCCTTGTATTTAAATGCAGTCTGCTTCCAATCACCACCTGGTTTAGTTCCAGTTTGATCTTTCATATACTTATCCATCCAGTAGCAAGCAAAGGATACTGTGTTATTCAGTCCACCATCCTTGTACCAGATAGTAGTCTTATCTTTCCACATGTTTCCAGTCTCCCACTCATAAACAATATGGGTAACTCCATCCCAATCTCTAGTTCTTCGGGATCCAGCAGCACGTTGGTTGATAAACGAAAGTGCTTCAATCAATTTTGGATTTTCACATCCGTACTTCTTCAATGTCATCAGTGCAGTGCAAACCAATGCTTGGTCCCATGCACCAGAGTTTGAGCAGATTTGATCAAACGCTTTGATTTCATTTAGAAATGCACCAACCTGACCAGGAATCTCTGCAGCCTTTACATTATACTGATTCCAAGTTTCGGGAAAGTAAAAGTGGCATGCTTTGTTGAGACCACTGAGGATTGCTCCTTGAATCAACTTATGAGATACTGGTTGGTAGTTGTACATACCATACAGAACACCATAAATCTTCTCTTGATTTCGTTCTACACTATCAACTGAATCAAAGGTATCATATGATTCGCGAATACGTGCAAGACTTTGGAAAGAATATTCAATAACAAATACTTCATTAGGAATTGAATCCGACCCGCCACGAGACCAATTCATGGCACGAGTGTTAGAATCAATTCTAAAACGATATCCTGCAGGATACTTTCTACCTTTCAGTTCATCTGGTTCTGTTAGTTTAGCAAGAAAAACTACACAGTGCTCAGTCAAAAGTTTTGAAAGGTGTTTTTGTGCTTTAGCTAAGCGCCCTTCTGTATTTCGTTGGCAGAATACTTCAGGTAGTTCTGCAAACTTATCATAGTTCATCCAATATGAATTAATCTGTCCACTGTCGCGGATGGGCATGAATGGTACGATAGTGCCATCCGATCTTTGTACTGTCATATAGTGACCATTTTATAAACCAGTAACCAGTTGGAGGTTCTGGGAGGTAACTTACATAGTATAGCAGGTCCTCTATGCCTTGTCAACCTCACCGATGACCCACGATCTCATGCCATGTGGAGTATCAGCAATCAATTCTTGAGTTAATGTTACTACGTCTGGTGGCACAACCAAACAGAATCCAATACCCATATTGAATACGTTGAGCATTTCAGTGTCTGAGATGTCTCCAGCATTCTGGATCTTCTCAAAGACTTCTGGTATATCCCACCCGTAATTCACGTTGACCTTAAGACCTTCTGGAAGGCATCGTGGGAGGTTCTCAGGCAGTCCTCCACCTGTGATATGTGCCATGCCTAAGATGGGAACTTCGTCCAACAGGTGCTGGACTAGAGGGGCATAGATGGTGGTCGGCACCAGCAGCTCAGGCATCTCCTTATAGTAAATATAATTTCTCCACAGCATATCATTGACGAGAGTGTATCCATTACTATGAAGACCACTACTCTCAATACCAATAACTACATCGCCAGGTCGGATGTTGCGACCATCAACAACATCATTCTTCTCCACAATACCAGTACAGAAACCAGCAAGGTCATAATCATTTTGTCTGAAATGCTCCGCTGTTTCTCCACCTAGGAGATCCATACCAGTGAGCTCACATGCCTTAGCAACTCCATATACAATGTCACTGACATTAGCATCAAGTGTTTTGGTAGAGATATAGTCTAAGAAATAAAGAGGTTTAGCACCAGAACATATAACGTCATTAACGCACATAGCAACAAGGTCCTGGCCAATAGTAGTGTAATCATTAGCAATTCTACAGATGTTAATTTTAGTTCCTACACCATCGGCACCAGATACCAAGACAGGTTTCTCGTATCCTGATGGGATCTCCATCATTCCATTGAACCCACCAATACTAGGTGCCAATACTTTAAGATACTCTACAAAGGAACGACCCTTTTGAATGTCAACGCCAGAAGTTTTGTAATCCATCAGTCATTCATCTCCGAAATTGTGTTGTCAAGGGTATCAAGAAGACTATCAAAAGAATTTATACTTTCAACTTCACTAAGCAACTTAGCGATCTGTGTGCAAACAACTGGACGCTCTTGTCTGGCAGCAAATGCCAGGGCATTGCGTAGTGATTCTGCTGACTCATCAAGTGAGTCTTGGACTGTTTTAGATAGTGCCATTAATAAATTTCTCCTTTGATAATACCTTCACGGTTTTTTAATTTCCATACGATGTACTCTATGGTAGGTACACACTGGGGATTCCATCCAGCAAAAGTAGTGTGTTCTCCACTTGGAATCTCCCAACATGGAGCATCATCGTTGTCAAGATCTAGTGACTCACGATATGCTTCGTCACCGAGTAGAACACATGCTCTCTCTGCTTCATTCAAACTAGTGAAACAGGAAAAACAATTCTTTCTAATCTCATCGGGGATTTCATGTTTCATA
>Ga0233438_10000490_pt1 | contig 50506 bp, 48 predicted proteins | sample SI_123_September_FD_182720 | JGI IMG/M metagenome (GOLD analysis project Ga0233438, IMG submission 182720) | Seawater microbial communities from Saanich Inlet, British Columbia, Canada - SI_123_September2016_10_MG | ecosystem: Environmental > Aquatic > Marine > Inlet | place: Canada: British...
TGAAAAAATAAATAATATGGAGGATTTTTATGGATATATTGATGAAGACGAAACATGGGTTGTTGGTAGTCTAGTGTGAGATAGTTTTCACGACCATAAAGACATTGACAGGCATATACTAATCGATAGATTTGAAAAAAACCAACAGTTGTTCTCAGCAACTCAACTTTGAAGACCATTGCTATAACCTTGGAAATATTTTTCATTTCAAAACAGCTAAATCAAATATAAAATAGTTCAATTTCATTACTATTGGCTACACGATATTATTCCCTAAAATAAATTTTGTTTTAGCGAATAATTATTTGTTTTTAGCTTATATAATTAAGTAAAGTTTTTTTTGAATTTAAGTTTAACTCTTTCAGTTTCAATTTAGATTTTCTGATTTTGTATTGTCTTTTACTGTTTCGCTTATCAATATTCCCTCATTGAAAGTAAAAATTAGGTCTTTTTCAAAAACAGATTCATATCCTAGATTGATTTTTTCATGCAACTTCCCTTGTGGAATTCTAATATCTCCAGAGAACCAATTAGCAAAAACTTCTGTTTTATTTGGAAATAAATACTCAAGGTCAACTTTCTCATTACTTTCAATAAAACCAATAAGAGAAACAAGATAAAGTTTTTTGTTTTTAATCTTCCAGGTACCAATATACCCTCTAACTAAAGCAGTAGATTTAAAAATAAAACTTACATCACTTCTCTTTTACAAATAAGGTTTTAGAGGCTCTGTTGCAATGGTTGTTTTTTCACCATTGTATGAAAGTATGTCTCCTGCTTGGATGGTCATATTTTAGTTGTGTGTTTTTAAACTAGTAAAAATGCCGCTAAGAACGTATATAATCAAAATCAAAAACATCATTATCTAATAATGTCTGAGCAACCTCTTCATAATTTATTAGGTATTGATCTCTCCATAAATCCTCTTCGTTCTTACAGGACTCAACATCAACACCTAAAGCTACTAAAACATCTTCCAAAATTTCAATAGCTAAATCACCCCCACCTAATTCATCATTAATTTGAGGAAGGTCATCAAAATTAATATTTAATAATATATTGGTTATATCATCAGAATCTGCTCCATTTTCACATTCTTTACATATTGTACACAAAAGAACTGTTTTGGACAAGTTTATAAATATTATTAACTCATCTTCGCTTAGTGATATCAAATCGTTATTTGAATCAAAATCATAAAATGAATTAATTATTGCATTAAAAAAAGAAGTTGGCTCATCATCATCTTCTTCAGTCCCAAATTTTTCTTCTCTCCAGTCATAAAACAATCTATACTTTTCATAGGGGTTAAAACTCAAATTTCTTCCTTTAAGAAATAATCCCCCAATACTTAGATCTAATCCTTCGTCATCAATTTTATTTTGCCAGAGACTCAAAGAATTATTTATACATAACAAAAACCAATAATATTGATTGTTTAAATTAATGAACTTAATCACATCGAGTGAAAATTGCTCGCGTGAAGTTAAATCTTCATGTAAAAGTAATGGTTTATGCGACGCTCAATTAGATATAGTAACAGTTAATGGGGGTGAACCTGAATGGACAAATGTCATTGGTTCAGCAGTTGTTCCTGAAAACCAAATATATGGTTTTCCTAGTTGTCAAGCTGGCACTTTTGGATCTTCTACTTTTTCGTTTAATGAAGTGACACTTAATACTGGTGTACAATATGCCTTGGTGCTTAAACCTGCTCCAGAAGGTGACCCAGGATCTAGTTTAGCATGGAGAAGAAGTTCGACTCCTACAGACCCTTCTAATCCATATAGTGGTGGAGATTTATGGACATATAATCTTGATTTTAATGATTCAATGCAAAATTCAAATCTAGATTTACAATTTAATATTTGCAATACTTCAACATTAGGTGTATTTGATTCTAACATAAATAATAATTTGTTTATTTATCCTAATCCTTCAAATGATTTTATTATAATTTCAGGTTTAAAAAAGTCAAATCAATATATAATTTATAATACGTTAGGGGTTAAAACAGATAGTGGAAATATATTTGATAATGAAAAAATAAATATTCAAAATTTTAGCAATGGTATGTATTTTATAATTTTAGAAAATGGATCTATTCAAAAGTTTCTAAAAAGATAAAAAACTACTTACAACACAGTATAAAATCAATTGCTAGTACTAGCCTTCTTACGAATCCCGATAACTATCGGGACTCGCGGACTTTCTTGGTCGGTATTTATTTGCTAAATTAGTTGCTTAAACACGCAACTACCCTTACACATAAACGTTCTCCGCAATTTGATAAAAATTTTGAGATTATACCAAATTTTGACAATTTTGTTCAAAGTAGCATTAGTGAAGGAAAATTTAAAAACGTTAGCGAAGTTATTCGTGCAGGATTAAGACTTTTTGAAGAAGAAAGCAAAGTAATTGCTTTAAAAAATGCAATTCAAGAAGAAATAGATTATCCGAATAAAAACTACGCCCAATACCGCCTGTTTCCTATTTAAATAAATTAGCTTAGTTTTGTGTTAGACCTATAATTAGATGACCCCAAATCATAAAATAGATCCAAATCATTGGATAACTCTGTATTCTGATTACCTATTTAATTACACAATCTCTCGTGTGAATGATAGAGAAATCGCTCAGGATTTAGTCTCAGAAACCTTTCTGTCGGGCTTGAAATCAATGGACAATTTTAGAGGCAAAGCGAGCGAACGCACCTGGCTTACTTCTATTTTGAAACGTAAAATCATTGATCACTACCGCAAAATAAATTCTAATATGGGAAAGGCAGAGGTTAGAATGCAGTATAATACCGCCTCAGAATCTGAAGGCGATTGGCTAGAAGAACGGGTCGCCGATTCTTTTGACACCACCGCAGAAGGCGTTATAGAAAACGCCGAACTCGGGGATGCAATCTATGACTGTATGAGTAAATTGCCCAAAATACAAGCGCGTATTTTTAAGCTCAAAACAATCTTAGGATATGACACCGAAACCCTTTGTAATGAATTGGACATTACAACGTCTAATTTATGGGTGCAAATACACAGAGCACGAACTGCTCTTGCGACTTGTTTGGAAAAAAACTGGTTTAAAGCTTAAAAAAAAATGGAAAATAACATATTCATAAGCCACGAACACGCAAAACACATCTGTGATAAAATGCAGTATGGTGAAGCGAAGTTCTCGGAGCGAATTAAGTTGAGCATTCGTTTGGCATGGTGTAAGCTTACAAGAACATACTCTAAAAAAAACAGCAGATTGACAAGCAGCATCAAGGAAGCTGAAATGAATTGCCTTAAAGACGCTGAACGCGAAAAACTACAACGCCAGTTCGAAAAAGAACGCCGTAAGCTTTAAGCTTCGCCTAACTATACTTCGCCTTTCTTAAAATGCGCATGCTTTCTTTGTAAAGTGCATACACTTCCTCACTGTGTTTATACAATAACGGCTTTGCGGCTTGAAGCTGCGTTAATGCCGCATCGATCCCATTAAAATAACAAATCAGGTATGTCGCAGGAACATTTTTCAAATCTTTGAGCTCTGCCGTTGTAAATGGTTTACCCTGTTTCAGACGCTCCATAAGCGCATTATTGGCATTGAAAATATGGTGAAGCACTTTTTTGTCGTATTGCGGCGGTTTGAACAACAATTGAGAATCGATACTATAAGTTGCATTGTTTCCAAAAGTAATAATCGTTTCTTCTAATGGAAAATAGGTGTTTTGACCATTTAACCCAAGGTTGACATACTCAATAATTTTAAAAGAATCATTGTCATAGAAAAGTTCCACCGCATCAAGAGTCGAGTAAAATAAGCGCACCTGCTCATTAATCAATGCAATATCTACCCGCGAATAAAAGGTTTGATTATTTATAATTTTCTTTTGACCAGACCAACACATGACAAAATACTCTTTAAACACCTTATATGTAGGGTCATAATCTTTGCGTTCTGCCATAAAATCAAAGACGCCATCAAGAGTATATTCAATATTATTTCGAGAGTGTGCTTCGATAGAGGCCACAATTTCAGAATTAGAATCTGTCAATTCAATATCAAACACTTTTGGCATACTCATACTGCCTTCTCTAAAAAACACATTGCCGCCATAATATTTCCAAATATTTTTGCGGAGCGAGGTAACTTCTTGAGGGTCTTTTGGGCGAATCGTCACCAAGCCAACAACCTTATCATCACTCAAATGCGGAAACGGAATATTTTCATACTGAATAATCGGAGGGTGGCTTAGATAGGCATTGACCAGGTTTTGAATTTTACTATCGTCAAAAAAATCGACTCCAACAATATGATTGTGCTGATCGTCTACTCCAATAACGATGTACGAATTGTTGTTGGGGTTGCTGTTGGACAGCGCACAAATGTGCTTAAGAAATTTTGCTTTACCTTCTTTACTGCTGATATTAATTTTTAACTTTTTATCATAAAAACTACTCTCGTCATTATGCGCAAGAAGGTTTTTGATAAGTAGTCGTTTGTTAATCATTTTACAGAGTTTTAAGGGACTTCGTGGCCCTGACTGGCTTCTAGCAGTTTAAACCAATCTTCGGTTGATAGAGTTATAGAAACCGCTTTTGAAGCAGCTTTGATTCGTTCCAAATTTGTGCTGCCAATTACTGGGTGAATTCCGGAAGGATGCTTTAAAATCCATGCCAACAACAACTGATCAGGGCGTGCATTATATTGTGGAGATAGCGCTTCTAAAACTTCTAATATACGTGCGTTTTGAAGGGTTTTTTCAGCGCTAAAAACACCTCCCAAAGGCGCCCATGCCATAGGCGTTATTTTTTGGGTTATTAACTGGTCCAGAGTGCCGTCAAATAGGGCTTGATGCTGTACTAGAGAAAACTCAATTTGATTCACTGCTACGGCGACTTCGCTCGATAAAAGCTCGACTTGTGAAGGTGTGAAATTAGACACTCCAAAGTTGATTATTTTTCCTTCTTTTTTTAAGTGTTGAACCGCTTCCATAATGTCATGTGGGTCCATCAACGGGCTTGGACGATGAATCAAGAGCAAGTCTAAATATGCTGTTTTTAAGTGCTTCAGTGACGCCTCCGCAGATGATATTATATAATTTTTAGAGCAGTCATAATGCTTGAGTCTATTGGAACGGTTTGGTGTTTGTAATTGAATCCCACATTTAGAAATCAACTGAATACTAGAGCGTGAAATATTGGTTTTAGAAAATGCGGCTCCAAAAGCAGATTCTGTAGTATATCCGCCATAAATATCAGCGTGATCAAAAGTACTGATCCCTAAACCAACAGTATTTTCGATCTGCCGTTGCATGTAGATACTGTTAAAGTGTCTTCCCCAAGCCCCCCAAGACATGGTGCCCGCAATTAGTTTTGAAAATTTCGTTGTATTCATTTTTGTGAATTGGGTTCTAAAATTAACAAACAATAATTCAATATACCGTAAAATCCTTCTAAGTTTTAACCAATTATTAACAAAGAGAACGGAAATATTTTAACAAATTGCGTTACAAAAAATAATTGACCCAAAACCCAATTTTTAAATTATCATAATGGAAGAAAACAATACTGCTGTTGATATACAGGCAATAAATAAAAAAATTGAAAAAGAAAGTGCTTTTGTGGACTTGCTTACTCTCGAAATGGGAAAAGTGATTGTTGGACAAAAACACATGGTAGAACGCTTGCTTATTGGACTTTTGGGCCAAGGCCACATTCTTTTGGAAGGTGTTCCTGGTCTTGCTAAAACCCTTGCCATTAATACGCTATCTCAAGCTGTTGCGGGAAGTTTTAGTCGAATCCAATTTACGCCAGACCTCTTGCCTGCCGATGTTGTTGGAACCATGATTTACAATATTAAAGCTAATGATTTTACCATAAAAAAGGGGCCTATTTTTGCCAACTTCGTGCTTGCAGATGAAATCAACCGTGCGCCAGCAAAAGTGCAATCAGCGCTGCTAGAAGCTATGCAAGAAAAACAAGTTACTATCGGAGATGAAACATTTGTTTTGGATAAACCATTTCTTGTCATGGCCACTCAAAATCCGGTTGAACAAGAAGGAACTTATCCACTTCCTGAGGCTCAAGTCGATCGTTTTATGTTAAAAACAATTATTGATTATCCAAAAATCGAGGATGAACAAATGATTGTAAGAGCAAACCTAAAAGGAGCGTTTGAAAAAATTAAGCCTGTTGTTACAATAAAGCAAATTTTGAGTGCACAAGCTGCTGTTAGAGACGTTTACATGGATGAGAAAATTGAAAACTATATTTTAGACATCATCTTTGCAACACGTTATCCAGAAAAATACCGCCTAGAAGAATTGAAGCCTTTAATCTCTTTTGGAGCTTCGCCAAGGGGAAGTATTAACCTCGCAACTGCTGCTAAATGCTACGCATTTATCAAACGACGTGGCTATGTCATCCCTGAAGATGTGCGTGCTATTGTTTATGATGTGCTGCGTCACCGTATCGGGATTACGTATGAAGCAGAAGCAGAAAATGTAACATCAGAAGATATTATTAGCAAAATTGTGAATGTCATTGAGGTACCTTAATTCGTAGTGACTCTATTGTTTGATTTATAAATCACTCACAACACACAGCACACTTATCAAATGGATACCAAGGAATTACTTAAAAAAGTTCGGAAAATAGAAATCAAAACACGGCGGTTGTCCGACCATGTGTTTGGTGGGGAATACCACTCGACTTTCAAAGGTCGTGGGATGACGTTTTCTGAAGTAAGGCCCTATCAATATGGCGACGACGTTCGAAATATTGACTGGAATGTTACCGCGCGATGCAACGAACCTCACATTAAAGTGTTTGAGGAAGAACGTGAGCTGACGATGATGCTTATGGTTGACGTCTCTGGATCTAAACTTTTTGGAACCGAAGCGCAGTTTAAAAATGAAATTGTAACAGAAATTGCGGCAACTCTAGCGTTTTCGGCCACACAAAACAATGATAAAATTGGTCTGATTTTATTCTCTGATCAAATTGAACTGTACATTCCACCAAAAAAAGGGCGTTCTCATGTGCTAAGGATTATACGAGAATTGATTGAGTTTGAGCCCAAAAGTAAGCTCACAAATATTGCTGAAGCACTTAAATTTTTATCCAATGTGATGAAAAAGAAAGCAATTGTGTTTTTACTTTCAGATTTTATGACCGAAGATTACCAACACAATTTAAAAATTGCTTCTGGCAAACACGATATTACAGGCATTAGAGTTTTTGACAAATACGAAGCTGAAATTCCAAACTTAGGAATGGTGCAAATGCAGGATCAAGAGACAGGCGCCTCGTTTTTAGTGAATACTGCTTCAAAAACCGTGCGTAAAAACTATCAAGTGAACTATCAAAATAAGGTTGGCTATTTTTCTGAAAGCTTCAAAAAATCAGGTGCAGGGGCGCTCGATTGCAGAATAGATGAAAGTTATGTGAAAAAATTATTAGGGTATTTTAAACAACGTGGATAAGCAATACATGAAAATACAAAAAACCATAAAACGTCGTGCTTCTCAAAACTTGCTTTTGAGTATGTGTTGCAGCTTCATTTCTCTTTTAGGCTATGGTCAAATTTCCTCAAGTATTGACTCAACAGCTATAAAAATTGGCGCTGAGTTGTTGTATAAAATCGAGGTAAAAATCGACTCCTCCACACTTGTGGTGTTTTCTGAAGAGCAAACGTTTCAACCCCTTGAAATGATCAATAGTTATGCCGTTGATACCACTAAAAAAGACGGGTATTATCAATTCACAAAAACCTATGGCCTTACCCAATTTGATTCAGGAGTTTATACTATTCCAAGGCAAAAAATCAATCTTGGAGGTAAACTATTTTATACAGACTCTTTAGAGGTTCAGGTAAACCCTGTTCTGGTTGATACCACCAAACAAAAACTTTTTGACATCAAACCCTTAACAGAAGTTGAAAAAAGTCCTTCTGGTTTTTGGGGCGGATTTGCGCTTTTTATGTTGATTTTCTTGAGTATTAGTGGCCTATTGTACTGGTTTGTTTGGCGAAAAAAACCACTCTCAGAAGCTGAAAAAATTGCAGCTCTTAAGCCCTATGAGCGTGCAAAATTAGCGCTTGAAAAACTGGATGAGGAACAGTACTTTCAAAATGAAGAAATCAAAACCTACTACTCGGATCTCACATTGATTCTGAGACAATATCTCGATGAAAAAGTATATGAGTCTTCTTTAGAAAGCACGACAGACGAATTGGTATTGCGCCTTAAAACACTCAAAGAGGCAAATCAGATTACACTAAGTCCAGAAACCATTCGGAATATTGAAACGATTTTGAAACGTGCCGATTTGGTAAAATTTGCGAAATCTAAACCCGATTTTCAGCTCGCAAGATTTGACAAAAGCACTATTGAACTCGAAATTGACCACGTAAAAGAAGGGCTTCCAGAGCCAACAGAAGAAGAGTTGCTACAAGATTTGGCTTATCGTGAGGCACTTGCAAAAGCACAAAAACGCAAAAAAACAAAACAAACCATAGCCATTGCTGCTGGTGTGCTCTTAATCGCTTTGACAGGGTTTGTTATACATTCAGGATTTACTAACGTGAAAGACACTGTGCTTAGAAATCCTGGTAAAATTTTATTAGAAAAAACCCCTTGGGTTAGGAGTGAATATGGCGCGCCAGGAGTCACAATTTCAACACCTGTGGTGCTCGAGCGCCAAAAGGTAGAGCTTGCAGAAGAGATGAAAGGAAAGGCTCAAGTGGTCTCCTTCGCCTTTGCAGAGGTTGACACGCCCGTAGATATAATTGTAAACAGTTCTAAATTTGCTGCACAAGCTGGAGAAGATGGCAACGCAAAAGACGTCCCAATAGATGTCTTAAAGGTGGCTGAAGGTGTTTTAGATCGCTTTGAAAAACAGGGGGCTAAAAACATCATCTCTCGTAACGAACAATTTATAACCCCAAACGGTCAAGAAGGAGTTAAAACGTTCGGAACAGGAGAATTTCTTGTCGGCGAGAACCTTGTAAAAAGCGAATACATCATTTTAGGGTTTTCGACTCCTAATATATTACAACAGGTTATTTTGACTTGGACTGCGAACGACATATATGCCGACCAAATTGTGGAGCGTATTTTAAATTCTATTGAGCTTATTAAACTTAAAGACGACGAAAAGTAATGTTTGAAGGAATCAATTTTACTCAGAAAGAATTTTTATGGCTACTTGTTTTAGTGCCTCTTTTGGTGGTTTGGTATGTGTTTAAGCACAAAAAACAAACCGCTCAGTTAAGCATTTCGAGCGTGCAAGGATTTCAAAAAAACACGATTTGGACGGTGCTCAAGCACTGTTTATTTGGGTTCAGAATGCTTGCAGTGGTGCTTGTCGTGCTTGCGCTTGCGCGTCCTCAAACGGTTGAGGTGTCGTCCAAAACCAAAACAACTCGTGGTATCGATATTGTAATGGCTATTGATGTTTCGGCTAGTATGTTGGCAAAAGACTTAAAACCAAATCGACTTGAAGCTCTGAAAAATGTTGCTGGTGATTTTATTAAAGGCCGCCCAAATGACCGTATCGGTCTGGTAGAATATGCCGGAGAAAGTTATACCAAAACCCCAATCACAAGCGATAAGGGTATTGTGCTTCAGTCTTTGAAAAGCATCAAATACAATACAGTGATTACGGGAGGAACCGCAATAGGAATGGGGCTGGCAACGGCAGTCAACCGCATCAAAGACAGTAAGGCAAAAAGTAAAATTATTATTCTTTTGACCGACGGCGTGAATAACGCCGGGTTTATTGACCCACAAACCGCAAGCGAATTGGCTGTAGAGTACGGCATTAAAACCTACACTATTGGACTGGGCACAAATGGTATGGCATTATCGCCTGTTGCCATAAGAAACGGTGTGTTTCAATATGGAAAAATTCAGGTGGAGATTGATGAAAAGCTCCTAAAAGAAATTGCCGAGGTCACAGGAGGAAAATACTTTAGAGCGACTAACAACCGTAAACTAAAAGAAATCTACAAAGAAATAGACGCGCTCGAAAAAACAGAAATAGAGGAGTTTAAGTTTTATAATTATGAAGAAAAATTTAGGCCTTTGATATGGATTGCATTAGGATTGTTGGTGTTTGAGTTTTTAATGCGATTTACAATTTTTAGAAGTTTTATTTAGATGTATCAACTTGAAGAAAAAATATGGTTTTGGTTACTCTTGATACTGCCCGTCATGGTTGTAGTATTTCTCTGGACACTGCTCTGGAAAAAAAGAGTGCAAAAAAAGTTTGGGAATACGACGGCCATAAAACGATTAAGTCCAAATCAGTCCGTTTTCAAATCGGTGCTAAAACTAGGAGTATTGGGTCTTGCTATAGGGTGTTTTGTCATTGCTCTGGTTAATCCAAAAATTGGCACAAAACTTGAAACAATCAAACGCGAAGGGGTAGATATTGTTTTTGCAATTGACGTCTCTAAAAGTATGCTTGCGGAAGATGTAGCGCCAAACCGCTTGGAAAAATCTAAGCAATTGGTCACTCAGATCATAAATAATTTGGCTAGTGATCGCGTCGGAATTATTGCCTACGCTGGAAAGGCGTTCCCACAACTGCCAATTACAACAGATTATGGTACAGCAAAGATGTTTCTGCAAAGTATGAATACCGATATGCTGTCCTCACAAGGTACAGCCATTGATGAGGCGATTCAATTGTCACGAAATTATTTTGATGATGAAGAGCAAACAAATCGAGTATTGGTTATCATTTCTGATGGAGAAGATCATAACGACCTCAGCGCTGAGGTTGCAGAAGCAGCTTCAGAAGAGGGTATAAAAATATACACAATTGGGGTGGGTAGTGCAAAAGGAGGGCCTATTCCAATCAAAAGAAATGGTGTGGTAATGCGTTATAAAAAAGATAAAAACGACGAAACAGTGATCACCAAACTTAATATAGAAACCCTAAAGTTAATTGCATCGGAAGCAAAGGGTGCTTATATCGACGGAAATACTACGGCTGTCGTTGTGGAACAAATTCGAGATGTTCTAAATAAAATGGACAAAAAGGAGTTTGAAGCCAAGGAATTTGCAGAGTTTAAAGACCAGTTTCAGTGGTTTTTAGGATTTGGTTTATTCTTTTTAATTTTAGACCTCTTGTTTTTAGAACGAAAGACCGCTTGGTTAAAACGCCTAAATTTATTTAATGAAAATTTATGAACCGTTTAAATAACATACACAAAATCATGGCTACAGAAGGGTATAAACATACAAGTCTTAGGCCGTTTTACAGCTGCATAGTCTTACTCTTTATGGCTGTGTTTGTTGGGTATAGTCAAGAAGCGGATCCGCAGCTGTCCGCGTCCAACGACTATGTGTTTGAAGGCAACTCAATTGTGGATACTGATTTTATCGAAGCTTAAAAAAAATACCGCTTAGCGGTTTCTACAAAGCAAGATAATGCTACTGGATCGTTTAATTTAGGAAACGCTTATTATAATTCTAAGCTCTATGATGAAGCATTATTGCGCCATTTAGAAGCGGTCAAAAACAGCCGTTCGAAAAGCGAAAAACACAAAGCCTATCATAATATTGGTAATATTTTGATGCAACAAAAACAATGTAAGGAAGCCGTTTCAGCATTTAAAAATGCCTTAAGAAATGATCCAACAGATGATGAGAGTCGATACAACTTAGCGCTCGCTCAAGACTGTGCCAAAGAGCAAGGCGGTGGCGAAGGTGATGACGAAAACGAAGACAAAGACAAGGATAAAGACGAAAACAAAGACGAAAAAGATAACAGCGACGAGGAAAAAGATAAGGACGACAAAAACAAAGAAAAAGGAGACGAAGACGAGGATAAAAATGAAGGTGACGACAAAGAAGATGAGGATGGAAAACCTAAAGACGATAAAGACGATCAGAAAAACAAAGACCCTAAAGAGGATAAAGGCCAACCACAGCAACAGCCTGGTAAACTTTCGCCACAACAAGTAAAAAATTTACTTGAAGCCATGAACAATGAAGAGAAAAAAGTTCAAGAAAAAATGAACGCCTCAAAAACAAAAGGGGTAAAAGTGAAAACAGAAAAAGACTGGTAGCGCATGAGATTGACAACGGTTATACTGACTTTTTTTATGTGTGGAATGCTTTCCGCTCAAGTTGCCTTTGATGCTAAAGTGAGCAAAACACAACTCGGTATCAATGAGCGGCTTCGTGTAGGTTTTACCATGAACAAAGATGGTGATGATTTTGAGCCGCCTAATTTTGAGAATTTTACTGTCGTCGGTGGGCCGAGTCAATCTATTAGTAATTCTTGGGTAAATGGTGTACGCTCGTTTTCAAAAAGCTATAGTTTTTTTCTAGCTCCAAAAAAGCGTGGTAAATTTACTATTGGTCAAGCCACCATTAAAATTGAAGGAGAAACCTATAAAACCCTTCCGATAAATATAACCGTCACTGCGGCCATAGATAAGCCTAAAGACCCCAATGACCCTGATTATATTGCGTCGAATAACATTCACCTTGTTGCTGAAATTTCTAACGCAAACCCGTACTTAAATGAAGCAATTACAGTTGTGTATAAGCTTTATGTAGCTCAAAATACGGGCGTTCGAAACTGGCGCGAGATTGACAGTCCTCGATTTAGTGACTTTTGGAGTCAAAACATTGATGTACAAGGATTTGATGCTAAACAAGGCACGTATAAAGGAGAGGATTACCTCTATGTTGTTCTAAGAAAAACGGTGTTATACCCTCAAAAAACAGGAAAGCTAAAAATAGAACCCTTATCGCTTGACGTGACTGTAGAAGTTCCGTCTCAGAGGCGTGATGTTTTTGGTAGAGCGTTTACAAGTACCGTTAATCGGACAGTCTCAAGCGGTAATCGAACTATAAACGTAAAAGCGCTGCCTGAGGCTGGTAAACCCGAAAACTTTTCTGGAGCTGTGGGGAATTTCGGATTTAAAGTCACAACCAATAAACAAACACTTAAAGCGACTGAAGCACTAGAGTTAAAAGTTGAAGTTGCTGGGAAAGGAAACTTAAAATTGTTTCAACTGCCAAAATTAATACTGCCTAGTGCCTTAGAAGTTTATGAGCCTGAACACTCCGAAAACTTCCAAGTAAGAGGCTCTGGTATGCAAGGCTCCATTAGTGATACTTATACAGTAGTGCCAAATTATCAAGGAAGTTATCCCATTCCAAAAGTCTCTTTTTCATTTTTTGATATCAAGTCAAAGCGCTACAAAACACTAACCTCTGATCGGGTAGTTATAGAAGTGAACGAAGGCCCTGTAAGTGCAACGACTTCAACTAACGGTGCACCTACAAGTGTTTCAAAAAATATAATTCAACCCAGCCTAAACTCTTTTAGCGCTTTTAAAACAACAACAGTTCTTGAGCCAATTGACGCCGCCTCATTTTTTAATTCAACCCTGTTTTGGTGGTTGTTACTAGCGCCTTTTTTAGCAATTCCGCTGGTTGTGTTTATTGTAAGAAACCGAACAATACGTGCTTTGGACGTCAGTGGAAATAAAATTCGTAAAACAAACCGTTTAGCACGCAAATATTTAAAACATGCTAAAAAATCGTTAGGACAAAAAGAACAGTTTTATGATGCGCTTGAACGGGCGCTTCACAATTACTTAAAATCAAAATTACGTTTAGAAACCAGTGAATTTAACAAAGAAAAGATTGAAGAGTTATTAAGTCAAAAAAATGTAACGCGTGCTACGCGCGATGGATTTATCGCGCTTTTAACGGCTTGTGAGCTCGCTCGTTACACGCCGCTTTCAGTGGTGGAGATGCAAAATGATTATGATAAAGCCGCCTCAGTAATTAATGCCTTAGACAAACAGTTAAACTCATGAAAAAAACGCTTATTTTTTGGTTAATTTGCGCCATTGGCTTTTCCCAGGCTGATACTTCTTTTAAGGAAGCAAATGACCTATATAATACCGGTTTTTATCAAGACGCTATCGAGCTGTATTCTTCTATATTGGAGTCTAACCTGCATTCTGCAGAACTCTACTACAATCTTGCAAACTGTTATTATAAATTAAATGAAATTGGTCCTAGTGTTTTTTATTATGAAAAAGCACTTCAATTAGCGCCTAACGACCCAGATATTATAAATAACCTCGGATATGCACAAAAAATGACTATTGATGCTATTCAGGAAGTGCCTGAAAATGGCGTTTCAAAATTCATAACTAAAACCCTGAATAGCTACAGTGTAGAGGGTTGGGCTATTCGAAGTGTCTGCTTGGCATTTCTTTTTGTAATTTTATTTTTAAGGTATTACTTATCACATTCCGAATCTAAAAAACGCCTATTTTTTGTGTCTAGTAGTCTTGCCATAGTACTGTTAATAACCTCTTTGGCCTTGCTATTTAAAAAAGAACGTCTGGACGACAAAACGAACCCCGCAATTATTTTTGCAGTAGAGGCTGAGGTAAAGGCCGAACCTAACCTTAGGTCTGAAACAGCATTTACACTTCATGAGGGCACTAAGGTTTTGATCCTTGAAACCTATAACTCCAACTGGTCAAAAATTAAGCTTTCGAATGGGGAAACGGGTTGGATTTATTCTATTGAATTAAAAGCACTTTAATTTAGATAAAATTTATTTTTATGTGTTAATTTTTATTATATATTTACATATATACTTTAAATGAAATGAAATTCGCAAAACACCTTGCTTTAATGTTCTCTGTTTTTTTTCTGTTCATTTTAACGGCACCCACGCTTACGCTTTTAAACTCGGACAAAAAGACGCCTTCTATTGTAGTGTCCTTAGAAAAAGAAACTGAGCAAAAAGATATTGAAGATATTAAGGAGTTTGCAGAGCTTGATTTTGACAATACCCAAGCCCTAAACGCTTGTTTGTTTAGAACACATCAGTCGTTATCGTTTGTGTTTCACAACAAAGCTCCAGTCGAAACTCCTCTTAAAAACACCTCACCACCTCCAAGGTTTTTGTAGAATATATTACATCCCTACGCACGCAAAGCGCTTCTCTTTGTAAATTTTAATCTTATTCAATTCTATTACTATGAAACAGTTTTTTTCAAACATAAAAGGCGATGCCTTTGGTGGCATCACTGCTGGAGTCGTTGCATTACCACTAGCTTTAGCTTTTGGAGTCTCTTCTGGATTAGGGCCAAGTGCCGGCTTATATGGCGCCATTTTTATTAGCTTTTTTGCAGCACTTTTTGGCGGCACTAACACTCAAATTTCTGGGCCTACTGCGCCAATGACCGCAGTGAGTATGGTGGTTATTTCGGGAATTGTAGCGGCTAATGACGGTGATTTGTCAATTGCACTGCCCGCGATTCTAACGGTATTTTTAATCGCTGGACTTTCACAAGTTGGGTTGGGCGTTTTGGGGCTTGGAAAATATATTAAATACATTCCGTATCCCGTTGTTTCTGGGTTTATGACCGCCATTGGGGTAATCATTTTGTTAACTCAAATCTTACCTTCTCTTGGGTATAGCCCAAAGGAAGACATAGACTATGTCAACCAATTTAAAGCACAAGCAGAAGAGGTAATCCTTGAAAACATCTTAAAAGATGAAGCGAGTGATGGGATCCTAGTATTAGAAGATTTTACAGAAACGATCGCTAGAGCCTCTTTGATTTCTCAGGATGATATCCAAAAAGAGTCAGAAATATTGGCCACAAAAAGCGCTTCAGGGACTGTTGGTGCGCTAAAAGTAATGCCAAGAGCGCTTCAAAACATTAACTGGTTAGAATTTCTACTAGCCTTAGGAACTATTCTTATTATTTATGGCTTTAAACGCATTACCACTGCAATACCAAGCACCTTGGTGGCATTGGTTGTAATGTCGGGAATTGCCATCGCATTTGGGTTGGATTATAAACCAATCGAAGAAATCCCTAGCGGATTACCTATTCTTCAACTGGAAATTTTCACGACCTTTAAATTCGCGACGATTACGCCCTATATTTTCACCGGATTTACACTTGCGCTGTTGGGGGCTATTGACTCATTACTCACAAGTATTGTCGCTGATAACATGACCAAAACTCAACACAACCCAAACAAAGAGCTTATTGGTCAAGGTATTGGAAATAGTATTGCGTCTATTTTTGGGGGAATCCCTGGTGCTGGAGCTACCATAAGAACGGTGGTGAATATAAATTCTGGGGGGAAAACAAAACTTTCTGGAATGATTGCTGGTGTGATGCTTTTATTTATTTTACTTGCTTTAGGTCCAGTCGCCTCAAAAATCCCTACCGCTGTGCTCTCGGGAATTTTAATAACTGTGGGGATTGGCGTCATGGATTATAAAGGGTTAAAAGCAATTCCTGCCCTACCAAGAGATGTGTCTTTAGGCCCCATAAAACTGAGTTCAGAAGTGTTAATAATGCTTGTTGTGCTGGTCTTGTCTACCTTCTGGGATTTAATTTTTGCTGTAGGAATTGGACTGATTATTTCGTGTTTAATGTTTATGAAAAAAATTGGCGATCTAACCACTGAATATTCAGATGTGAAACCATTAAAAGAAAAGTCGTGGCCAGATGAAAAAGATTTTCCTGAACACCTAAAAGAGTCTGTGTTTATTAAACATATAAAAGGACCACTATTTTTTGGGTCAACCTCTGACTTTCAGCAACTTTACAAACAAATTCCAAAAACGGCAACAACTGTAATTTTTCGTTTGGAACGGATGCCATATATGGATCAATCTGGACTGTATGCTATGGAAGATATGATTCAGGACTTAAAAACCAAAAACATAGAGGTTTTGTTTGTGAACGTCCTAAAACAACCGCGCTATATGATGGAGCGTATTGACATCATTCCGGATTTTATTCCTGAGGAACATATTTATGATAGTTTTAATGCCTGTATTAAAGGGCTAACTTAGGCGCAAATTTCATTCAGATTCTTCAGCAGGCGTAAGACCATCCGGAAGTTTTAATGGGGTATCCTCATTTATGAAATTTGGAAATATCATCGGCGCTAATGATTTCACAGGGTTGTAAAGTAGAGACGATTCGATTTCTTCGTCTGAAACAAATGGAATCGTTTTGTTTAGGGTATTAAAAATTAATACTAATATACTAAGGATTAACGCAATTTTTAGCCCCCCAAAAAGCCCGCCCAACAACTTGTTTAAAACCCCTAAAGCTGCAAAATCAGCAAGCTTAGTCAGTGCTTTGCCTGCTAGAGAAATCGCAAATACAATAGCCACAAATGTGATTGCAAAAGCCGTGATGTTGATTGTTTTTTCTCCCCATTCAAAACGGTTCGACAAAAATTCAGCGGCGTAATTACTGAAATGAACAGCCCCATAAACGCCAACCAAGAGCGCAAGTAAGGACGTCACCTCAACAAAAAAGCCCTTAGACAAGCCCTTGATGAGTCCGTAAAGAATAAGTGCTCCCAATATAATATCAATAATCGCCATGGTGTTTTATTTAATGGATTTTAAAAAAAAAATAATGAATCTCAACATAACAACTCAAATGTTTCGTTTCTATTTTAATACACCCTAAATTTACGAAATAATTATGGCTCGAGACGAAGAACTTAAAAAACGATGGGAAGAGGTGGTTGAAAAGCTATCTACTCAATTTGCTGACGGTGATCCTTTGGACCTAGATGGCATCATTTATCTTATTGGTGTACAAGAGCTGGGACAGCTCCACAGAACATTTAAAAAGGACGAAAAACTTAACTTGATGCACATTGCAATATGCCGCCTTTTGGAGCCTTATGGCTACTATGAGTTTGACTATTTCGACGAACAAGGGTGGCCACATTATACCATAAAAGAAGAATTGCCGAATTTGAAAGCCGGAGAACAAAGCATCCTAATGAAGGACGCTATTGTAAACTATTTTATTGAGGCGGAGTTTATTAGTTAAGTTTTATTAAATTTGGCCATTATTTAATTTTATCATGATAGAAAAGATCCAAAAACTCATTGAAGAAGCAGATGCTTTCTCGACACAATCTCTAGACGAGCTAGAAACTTTCCGAATTAAGTTTCTTGGAAAAAAAGGACTTCTAACTGACTTATTTGCCAGCTTTAAAGAAGTTCCGAACGAACAAAAAAAGGATTTTGGACAAGAGATAAATAAACTAAAAAGTGTTGCTCAAGAGAAAGTAAACTCCATAAAAACAGCTCTTGAAAACAGCTCTAGTGAGGCGGCTCTTTTTGACGATTTGACACGACCTGGTGAACCCTTCAATATTGGTGCTAGACACCCCATTTCGTTAGTGAAAAATCAAATTACAGAGATCTTTTCAAGAATTGGGTTCAACGTCAGTGAAGGTCCTGAAATTGAAGATGATTGGCATAATTTTACAGCCCTAAACTTGCCAGAACATCATCCTGCAAGAGACATGCAAGACACCTTCTTTATTCAAACCGATCCCGATATTTTATTACGCACACACACCAGTTCTGTGCAAGTGCGTTATATGGAAAATAACCAACCTCCTATTCGAACAATTTCTCCTGGACGAGTGTATCGGAATGAAGCGATTTCAGCGCGTTCACATTGCTTTTTCCATCAAGTAGAAGGGTTATATATTGACAAAAACGTGAGTTTTTCTGATCTAAAACAGACCTTACAATATTTTACAACTGAACTTTTTGGGAAATCAAAAATTAGACTTCGTCCGTCATACTTTCCATTTACAGAGCCTAGTGCTGAAGTGGATGTGTATTGGGGTCTAGAAACCGAAACCGATTATAAAATGACTAAGGGAACGGGGTGGTTAGAAATTATGGGCTGTGGAATGGTAGATCCTAATGTTCTTGAAAACTGTGGGATTGATTCAAAGGAATATTCTGGGTTTGCTTTTGGTATGGGAATCGATAGAATTGCACTGCTATTACACCAAATTAGTGATATTCGATTGTTAAGCGAAAACAATGTGCGCTTTCTAGAGCAGTTTAAAAGTCACTTATAATCCTCCTCAACTGAAGACTCTTAATTATTTTGAAAAAGGACATCCACATTCCCGAAGTGAAAGACGTGTATATTGCTGTCGTCCACGACTATAACGAGAACTACAAAGTCTATGACTGGAACGCTTATATTATCAATGACAAAGCTGTGGACTTAGAGATGGTTATCATTGTAACAAAAGGCTATTCTGAAGCTAAAAAAACAGCAACCTTTAGAAAAAAAATTGAGCTGCTTCCGGCAAAAAGTTTTGCAAAAATTGAACTGCTTCTAGACGATGTTTTAGCAATAAACAATCGGTTTGATGTCTCTTTCTTTGAAAACAATACCGTGTTTGAAAAATCCTTTGAATTTAGAAAAAACACGATTAACGAAAAGGCGCTTCAAAATATTCCGCTCATGAATGTGAAAGGGGTTTTAAAATCGTAATACTAACTCAACATTTCTGTTAGTTTTTTAAACGCGTTTTTTGCATTTTTGTTGCTGTACAAAATTTCATAAACCGTATCAATAATCGGCGTTGAAGCAGGCGTTTCTTTGGCTTGGTTAATGTGGTAGGCGCTCTTTGTCGCATAATACCCTTCGGCAATCATACTCATTTCCATTTGCGCCGATTTCACAGTATAACCCTTACCCACCATGTTTCCAAACATTCTGTTTCGAGAAAACAAGGAGTAACAAGTGACCAACAAATCGCCTAAGTAAACCGTCTCATTAATATTTCGTTTCATCTCATGCACCTCTTTGATGAAGCGTTTAATCTCGCGTGTGGCATTACTCATTAAAACGCTTTGAAAATTATCTCCATAGCCTAGACCGTGTGCTATTCCTGCGGCAATTGCATAAATATTCTTGAGCATAGCTGCATATTCTGCTCCTATAACATCATCATTTGTGCTTGTTCTTATATAATTACTTGAAAGTTGCTCTGCGATTTCATTTGCAATATCAAGGTCCGCACAAGCTATCGTGAGATAAGACAGGCGTTCTAGAGCAACTTCTTCGGCGTGGCAGGGCCCTGCTAAAACAACGCTCTTTTGAACGTCAATAGCATACTTTTGGTGAAAATGTTCGGCAACCAATAATCCAGATTCAGGAATTATTCCCTTTACTGCGGACATAATTATTTTAGAAGAAATAGTTGTGGTTAGTTTTTGAAGCTCACTATCGATAAAGGCGGAGGGAATCGCAAAAATCAACACATCAGCATAGTCCGCTATTTTATTAATGTCACAGTCTAGTTGAAGCTGATCGATATTAAACTCTACAGAGCTCAAATAAGAAGGGTTATGTTCTTCGGAAATAATATGATCTATCGTGTGTTGATTACGAACATACCAGCCAACTTGGTCTAAGTTTTCGCACAGCATTTTAACAATTGCTGTTGCCCAACTTCCACTACCAAAAACGGCATATTTTAATTTTGAAGACATTTAAATCTTGTTTTAGCTTTCAAAAGTACTAAAAATAATACGTTGAAAGGAATAATGAAAAAAGCTTACTTAAATTTCTGTTCAATTATTTCCAAAAATCGTGCTTCAATATCATCTTGGCCTTCCCAATTATTGTAATCAGGCTTGATAATCGTGTTTAGGAGGTCACTGGCCTCATCAAAAGACCCTAAAGTACTTAATTGAGACAACACGCGGTCATAATCTTCAATACTGTTTTCGAATAGGTTTTTGACAAATGCTAGTCGGTCGTTAAGTCCGATTTGAAATCCTTGTGTTTTGAGTTGGTCATTTAGAGAAGGGGCTGGAGGATCTAGCTCAACCGCGTCAAAAATCGGAAGCTGAGCAAAACTTGGAGAAAGTTCATTTAGGTCTTGCTCGATCACTTCTGGTGAGTCGTTAATGGCATCCAACATGGCATCTACTTCTGCCGTTTCTTCGGGCATTTGAGCAACTATATCTTTAATTTTTTCGATTGCAGGCTCCATGATGGACTCCGTTTCTTCTGTGTCAATGTTTACAAATGTTTTGTCAGCAACCTCAACCGAATCCGTAACCGTGTTGTTGAACGCCCCGTCAAGAGCATTAAAAAAAGACGCTTCTAGTCCTTTTGTTTCAGCTAATTGTCCGTCGTGATTGTCTTCTAAAAATTTCAAAATCGAGATTTTTTGATACAATAGCGCTATTTCGGCTTGCATTTTTTCTAAATCCTCTTTGCCTGTAAGTTTAAGGATTCGATGGGCAACACTTATTAACTCGGACTCTAATTTTTTTTTCATTGTATTATATTAACTGTTTATACCCGTTTCAAATGTCTGTAAACTCGTTATTAATGGTTTTTTATAACTTTTAAATTTATACTTTTGATTTTTAATAAATTTATACCACCTTTATAAAAACGAATATAATTTCGTTTGGTGTTAAAATTACAAAATGTTTCTCGAAAATACAGTAAACCCTAAAGAACAATTTGGTTGGATCGAAGTCATCTGTGGATCGATGTTTTCTGGAAAGACCGAAGAATTAATTCGTCGGTTAAAACGAGCCCAATTTGCGAAGCAAAAGGTTGAAATTTTTAAGCCTGCGATTGATGTGCGTTATGACGATAAAATGGTTGTGTCTCATGACGCCAATGAAATTCGCTCAACGCCTGTGCCCTCAGCTTCCAACATTCCGTTGCTAGCAGACGGCTGTGACGTGGTTGGTATTGACGAAGCCCAGTTTTTTGACGATGAAATTGTCAACGTCTGTAATGTACTTGCAAACAAAGGAATTCGTGTAATTGTTGCTGGTCTTGATATGGACTTTAAGGGCAATCCTTTTGGCCCCATGCCAAATCTAATGGCAACCGCAGAGTACGTTACAAAAGTGCACGCCGTATGTACACATACCGGAAATTTAGCACAATATAGTCACCGTAAATCTAAAAATGACAACCTTGTCCTACTAGGAGAGGTTGACGAGTATGAGCCTCTAAGTCGTGCGGCGTATTATAAAGCAATAACAAAAGAGAGGGTAAAAGATATTGATGTTGAGAACCCTATTGATGTCGGCGCAAACAAAAACAACTCGAATGGCTAAAGTCTCCGAAACTACTTTAGAAATCAACCTAGCTTCTCTAAAGCATAATTTTGAATACCTAAAATCAAAACTCCAAAATAATACTCTTTTTTTGGCCGTAGTGAAAGCATTTGCTTACGGCAGCGATGCTTCAATAGTTGCTAAAACACTTCAAGAATTAGAGGTAGATTATTTTGCAGTAGCTTATATAAGTGAAGGGGTTGCGTTGAGAAAAGCAGGAATTAAAACGCCTATTTTGGTGCTTCACCCTCAGTTAAATAACTTAAGTTTAGCAATAGAACATTGTTTGGAGCCTAGCTTATACACCATTAAAATACTAAAAGCGTTTGCGCGTGTTGCTAGAGTGCTTAATCAGAAAAACTATCCTGTACACATAAAGTTTAACACTGGTTTGAATCGGCTAGGATTTGAACCCGAAGATCTCGACTTGGTGGCAGATCAGTTTTCCGAAACAACAGTATTAAAGGTCAAGTCTGTGTTTTCTCACTTAGCAGCTAGTGAAGATTTGGAAGAAAAAGGATTTACTTTAAACCAAATCGCTTTGTATAAATCGCTTTCTTCGGCCTTTACCAAAAAATTAGGATACCCCGTGATACGGCATTTGTGTAATACTTCTGGAGTGCTCAACTACCCTGAGGCTCATTTCGATATGGTGCGGTGTGGAATAGGATTGTATGGCTATGGCAACTCAAAATCAGAAGAACAGAACTTTAAGCCTATAGCAGCCCTAAAATCTGTAATCTCTCAAATTCATGTTGTTGAAAAAGGTGAAAGCGTGGGTTATAACCGAGGGTTTATAAGTCCTTCCAGTTCTAAAATTGCTACGCTGCCAATTGGTCATGCGGACGGCATTGGGCGGCATTTTGGCCATGGCGTAGGATGTGTTTCAATTGGGAACAAAAAAGCCCCAATTGTTGGAAACGTGTGTATGGATATGATCATGGTAGATGTTACACACATCGATTGTGAAGAAGGAGACGAAGTAGAGCTGTTTGGGCCAGAGCTTTCCGCAGAAACATCCGCAGAAACCGCCAATACAATTTCTTATGAATTAATAACAGGGATCTCTCAGCGTGTCAATCGAAAAATTTTAAGGAAATAATATAACTCTTCCCTTTAATTTATTATTTTAGATTTTATTTATTAACCCAAACCTACTTAATTATGTTAAAAGAATTCAAAGAATTTGCAATGAAAGGCAACCTGGTCGATATCGCGGTTGGCTTTGTAATGGGAGCGGCTTTCAAACAGGTCGTTACTAGTTTTACCGGAGGAATTGTTTCTCCACTTATTGGATTAGTTTTTAAAGCGGATTTAAAAGACTTGAAATACGTGATTTCAGAAGGATCGATAAACAGCGAAGGCGTTGTAGAGGGCGGATCTGTATTGTTATGGGGACAGTTCTTGACACATACAATTGATTTCATAATTGTTGCCTTCGTAATGTTTCTACTTGTAAAAGGTGTTAACGCCTTTAAGCGCAAAGAAGAGGTTTTGCCACCAGAACCCGTGAGTCCATCAGACAATGAGCTGTTGTCTGAAATTAGAGATTTACTAAAAAAATAGCTGTTTTTAACGAAATTCATAAAGGCGAACTAATCTGTTCGTCTTTTTTTATTTTAACTGTTTTTTTGTTGGTTTATTTATTAATTTTGGCGCTTCAATTAAAGATCTAAAAAGAATGAAAATTGCAGTTGTAGGTGCTACCGGAATGGTAGGAACCGTTATGTTAAAATTACTTGAAGAACGCCAGTTTCCTGTTACGGAACTAATTCCTGTTGCTTCCGAACGTAGTGTAGGTAAAAAAGTGACTTATAAAGGTGTTGACTATTCCATTGTTGGGCTAGCAACAGCGGTTGAAATGAAGGCCGATATTGCCATCTTTTCTGCTGGTGGAGACACCTCATTAGAATGGGCACCTAAATTTGCTGAGGCAGGCACAATTGTAATTGATAATTCCTCTGCATGGCGCATGGACCCAACTAAAAAACTAGTTGTTCCTGAAATTAATGCTTCTGAATTAACGTCTGAAGATAAAATTATCGCCAATCCAAACTGTTCCACAATTCAGCTTGTAATGGCACTATCGCCATTACATGATAAATACAAAATGAAGCGTGTGGTTGTTTCTACTTACCAATCCGTATCTGGAACGGGGGTAAAAGCGGTTCAACAATTAGAAAACGAAATCAATGGCGTTAAGGGTGATATGGCGTATCCTTATCCGATCGGAAGAAATGCCTTACCTCATTGTGATGTCTTCCTTGAAAACGGCTATACAAAAGAAGAAATGAAATTGGCAAAAGAGCCACAAAAAATATTAAATGATAGCTCATTTGCAATTACCGCGACAGCCGTTAGAATTCCTACGGCTGGTGGGCATTCTGAAGCTGTAAACGTTCAATTTGAAACAGACTTCGATCTTCAAGAGGTACGTGCTTTACTAAATCAATTTGATGGAGTAACCGTACAGGACAACACAGACACAAACACCTACCCTATGCCAATTTATGCGCACGAGAAAGACGATGTTTTTGTTGGCCGTATTCGAAGAGATGAAAGTCAACCAAACACATTAAACATGTGGATTGTAGCGGACAACTTACGTAAAGGTGCAGCAACCAATGCTATTCAAATAGCCGAGTATTTAGTGGCTAATATTTTATAGGCCCTAAGATGCTGTCTTTAACGGAGGTCTCTTTTCGATACAATAAGCGCACTGTATTAAATAACGTTTCTGCCCGTGTGAATAGCGGCGACTGTTTGGCTATTGTGGGAGAAAGTGGTTCTGGAAAAAGTACGCTGCTAAAACTTATTTTCGGTCAGATGGATGTTGATGGTGGCTCCATTACTTGGAACGACAAACCTGTTTTAGGCCCTAAAAACAAACTTGTTGTTGGACATGATTTCATGAAATACGTGGCACAAGAATTTGATTTGATGCCCTACACTAGTGTTTCAGAAAATATCGGAGACCATCTTTCAAATTTTTATCCTGAAGAAAAGAAAGAACGCGTAACAGAACTCATTAAAGTGGTGGAACTTGAAGGGTTTGAACAGACAAAAGTACAGTTTTTGAGTGGTGGACAAAAACAGCGAGTGGCCCTGGCAAGAGCGTTAGCAAAGCGCCCGGAAATTATGCTTTTAGATGAACCTTTTAGTCATATCGATAATTTCAAAAAACAAACATTAAGGCGCAACGTATTTGACTATTTAAAAACCAATAACATCGCCTGTGTTTTGGCAACTCACGACAAAGAGGATGTGCTTTCGTTTGCAGACCAAATGATGGTACTCCATAATGGGACTATACTAGTAACTGATCACCCAAGTAGCATTTATTCAAATCCACAACACCCTCTTGTTGCCGCATTTTTTAGCGAATATAGCCAGATCAATGGCTCATTTTATTATGCACATCAGATTTCTATGATAGAAGAAAGTACATTGAAAGCAGTTGTAAAACGCAGTTTTTATAAAGGGGATTCCTATCTGATCGAAGCAAACCTCAACGGCGTTGCTGTGTATTTTGTGAATGCCAATGCTCTAAAAGAAAACACCGTGGTTTCTTTAAAATTAGGGTGTTAAAAATCTCTTTTTATTAATTTCTTTTTTATTTTTAGTATCCTGTTTGGTTTAATCAATTTAAAATATTAAATTGTTTGAATATGTATAACTTAAATTTGAAAAAACCATGCCTTTCTTCTTCATTCCTTTAATCGTTTTGGGGTTAATTATTTTATTTGCCGCCTTTTTCACTGTCAAACAACAAACCGCTGCTATTATTGAGCGTTTTGGAAAATTTCAAAGCATTTGTCAATCTGGACTCCACTTAAAAATTCCTATAATAGACCGTATCGCTGGTCGTTTAAGTTTAAAAATTCAACAATTAGATGTTTTAATTGAAACAAAAACCCTGGATGATGTGTTTGTCCGCTTGAAAGTTTCTGTTCAATTTAAAGTCATTAAAATGAAGGTTTATGACGCATTTTATAAGCTAGATTACCCACACGATCAAATCACGTCTTATGTGTTTGACGTGGTAAGAGCTGAAGTGCCAAAAATGAAACTTGATGATGTTTTTGTCAAAAAAGATGACATTGCAATTGCTGTCAAATCAGAGTTGAACCAAGCCATGATGGATTATGGTTATGACATTATAAAAACATTAGTAACCGATATTGATCCAGATGCTCAAGTTAAAGAAGCAATGAACCGAATTAATGCCTCTGAACGTGAAAAAATCGCCGCTCAATTTGAAGGGGATGCTGCACGTATTTTGATTGTAGAAAAAGCAAAAGCAGAAGCAGAAAGCAAGCGTCTTCAGGGACAGGGTATTGCCGACCAGCGTCGTGAAATTGCACGTGGTCTTGAAGAATCTGTAGAGGTCCTAAATAAAGTGGGAATCAATTCTCAAGAGGCTTCTGCGCTGATTGTGGTCACGCAGCATTATGATACACTTCAATCTATTGGACAAGAGACAAACAGTAACCTTATATTGTTGCCGAACTCTCCACAAGCAGGAAGTACGATGCTGAACGATATGGTCGCTAGCTTTACCGCAAGCAACCAGATTGGAGAAGCTATGAAAAATAATCCTAAAAAAGGATTACCTAAAAAATAAGGTTTTTTAAAACACTAGAAAACGCCTATAAGATTCAAATTTTATAGGCGTTTTTAATATGAGTAGCTGTGCTTTTATAACTTTCGTAAGTTGCGACCTAAATTTGGTGAGCTTCAGAACTCAATAAGGGGTTGTTGTCTGCTTTTACGGAGGTAATAAACGCTTCGATTTGATTGTTTTTTTCTTGACCATTCTCTATCATTACCCCTAAAACAAGTACGACTGCGATACGCGTTCCTATTTTTTTTGCAGCGGTACCAAATAAAGGTTCTAGATCTTCATAAGACACCACCTTGGCGAGTGTAAGAATCTCCGCCCTTACCTTTTGTTGTTTCTCTTCAGGCAAATTAGTATACTTTTTTCCTAGTTGCTTAATAACATCAATCGGTTTTCTTTGTGAGTGCTGGGCAGGTTTTGATGAGGTTTGAGGTTGAGTCGCTTTTGGCGCTTGTTTTGCCCACGTATCACGTAATCCAACGGTCTTATTAAATACTAACTGGGTGTCGGAGCTATCTTTATCCACATTAAAATATCCTAAACGTTGAAATTGAAACTGCTGTCCAATGGTTGCGTTTTTGATGTGTGGCTCCATAAACGCTTTTTTTACTTTTAAAGATTCAGGGTTCACGAACGTCATGAAATTTTCGGTTTGATTGTCCGGATCTTCATGGGAAAATAAGCGATCATATTCTCGAACCTCAACTTCGATGGCGTGGGCAACCGATACCCAGTGTAAAGTGCCTTTTACTTTTCGAAGGCTTTCTGGAGATCCACTGCCACTTAAACTTTTTGGATCATAACTGCAGTGAATTTCTAAAACATTTCCATTGGCATCTTTTACAACGCTTTCTCCTTTTATGATAAAAGCGCTTTTAAGTCGGACCTCTTTTCCAATAGTGAGTCTGAAATATTTACTATTAGCTTCTTCCTTAAAGTCCTCGCGTTCAATATAAAGTGTTCTTGAAAATGGAACTTTATGCGTTCCTGCGTTTTCTTCTTCGGGTTTGTTATCTGCCTCTAGCCATTCGACTTGATCTTCAGGATAGTTCTGAATGATCAACTTTACCGGCTCTAAAACCGCCATAATTCGAGCCGCTTTTTTGTTAAGGTCTTCTCGTACACAAAACTCTAAAAGAGAAACATCGATTATATTATCACGTTTTGCAACTCCTACTTTATCTATAAAATTTCGAATTGATGATGGAGTATAGCCGCGGCGTCTTAACCCCGAAATTGTTGGCATTCGTGGATCGTCCCAACCTCTTACTATATTGTCCTCAACTAGCTTTAATAATTTACGCTTACTCATAATTGTATAGCTTAAATTTAAGCGCGCAAATTCGCGTTGTTTTGGAACTAAGGGGAGAGTATTTTTGCTGTAAGTATAGACGTTGTTTTTGAACCAGTCATATAACTCTCTGTGCGGTTTAAATTCTAAAGAACATAAAGAATGTGAAACTTGCTCTAAATAATCACTTTCTCCATGGGTCCAATCATACATTGGATATAAACACCATGTAGATCCTGTACGGTGATGATCGGCGTGTAATATGCGATACATCAAAGGGTCGCGCATTAGCATATTGGCGTGTTTCATGTCTATTTTTGCTCTTAACACATGAGTTCCTGCTTTGAACTCGCCAGCCTTCATTTTATTAAAAAGTATTAGGTTTTCATCAACAGAGCGTGTTCTAAACGGACTGTCTTCACCGGGTTGGGTTGGCGTTCCTTTTTGAGCTGCCATTGTTTCACTAGATTGTGAATCTACGTATGCTTTACCATCTTTTATCATTTGCAATGCCCACAAATAGAGTTGCTCAAAATAGTCTGAGGAATAAACTTCCTTATCCCATTTATAACCCAGCCAATCAATATCTTCTTTGATCGCATCTACATATTCCTGATCTTCTTTTGTAGGGTTAGTATCGTCAAAACGCAAATTAACAGGTGCATTATACTTTTCTCCTAGACCAAAGCTAATTCCAATTGCTTTTGTGTGGCCTATGTGAAGGTAACCATTGGGTTCTGGAGGAAACCTAAAGCGTAGTTTGTGTTGTGGCAAACCATTTTTTAAATCTTCTTCGACTATTTGCTCTAAAAAGTTGAGCGGTTTATGAGTATCTGACATAATAATGTGTATTTCTTGAATAAATACATTGCAAAATTAATCAAATAAAAAGTTTATAGATATATCTTCAGGATAATTATTATTTTTATCGAAACAAAAAATCGGAATGGGAGTTATTAAAGTAGAGAATATTAGAGTGTATGCGTATCATGGGTGTTTAAGTGAAGAAACGGTTATTGGTAGCGACTATAGAGTAGATGTTAGCGTAGAGGCTGATTTAGAAAAATCGTCGCTTTCTGATGCTTTAAATGATACGGTTGACTACGTCACTTTGAATGCTATTGTTGTAGAAGAAATGCGAATTCCCTCAAAATTACTAGAGGCTGTTGCAAAACGTATCATTACCCGTGTGTTTAAAGAGTGTCTTTCCGTTTCGGCAGTTTCAATTTCAGTTTCAAAGATTAATCCACCACTTGGCGGAGATGTAGAAAAAGTAACTATTATTTTAAATGAATCCCGCAAGTAAACTTTTTGTAGTTAAACTATTTTAAGCCTTTCTTTTTAGTGGATTCTTTTCTTTTATCTTGTGTAACGTTTAAATTTGCTTAAATTTGCGTTCAATTTTGGCGTCTTGGCCGAGTGGCTAGGCAGAGGTCTGCAAAACCTTCTACAGCGGTTCGAATCCGCTAGACGCCTCCAAAATAAAAAAACCACAACAATTAGGTTGTGGTTTTTTTATTCTCTTATATCTTCGATGATTGTTTGTGGATTTAATTGATCTTTAGGTAAAAATCCTTTTGTTAGTAGTACAAGCCCACAGATGATTAAAACAAGCCCTAAGATCTTTTTAATTTTTATTATTATAACGGGTGTTAATTGTTTTTTTAACTGTTTTGCTAATGCTATTTTGAACACATCTGTGATAAAGTACACTAAAACGAGTGTTCCAAAAAACACATAAAACCTATTGATATCATTTTCAAGACTTGGACCTGTGACGATAATTATACCAAGCCAAAAAATAAGGACACCAACGTTAATGAAGTTTAATAAAAACCCTTTAACAAAAAGCTTAAAATAGTTTGGGCGAAAAGCGCTCGATAGCTGTGCTTTAAGATCGGTTGGTTTCGGTTTTTTGAGAAATACAATAAGGCCATATACGGCTAAAATTGTTCCACCAAACACGTATAATCCTGGGTAGTTACTTAAATTTTTTAGCAATTGAAAACTACTAAAATAGGCAACGCCAATAAAAATAATATCCGCTAATATTACACCAATATCGAAAGCAACGGCAGCTCTAAATCCCTTTGTTGCGCTGGTTTCTATGAGCACAAAAAACACCGGTCCTATCATGAATGCTAGAAAAAAACCTAAAGGTATCGCTGCTTGAATATCTTGAATCATCGCGGTTTAATAATTGAACCTAATATTAGTCTTCGTAACGAATTGTGCCACCAATAATTTTGGTTTGTTTTGTTTTTTTCGGTTTTCCTCTAATGATAAGGTTTCCTCCAGCAATTATTTTTACTTCCAAAAATTCTGTCGTGTTTAGATCTGCATTGCCTCCCGCTTTAATTTTTATTTTGGAGTTATTTGCTACTAAATCTGGAGCATTATAAGCACCGCCTGTACTTATTTGTATTGTTTGAGATTGTGTACTTCCACTAACTTTTATTACTCCACCCGTTACGCTTTTGATTGCTAATAATTTTGTGTCAGCTACAAGAGTAATCTCTGCACCTTCTTGAGTTTTAAGTTCCAACTCATATTGCTTAAATATAGATTCAGAAACTATTTTAGCACCTTCATTTGCATCAATTATATTTATTTTAGTGTAGAAAAGCTTAACAAAAGTATTGTCTCCATTAAATACCTTATTAATATTCATCTTTATTTTAAGGAGGCCGTTTTTTTGAATTATAGAAACGTCTGATGCGTTTTCTCCGCTAATTTCTATTTTATTTTCGGTAGCTTCAATAAGTTCTACGTTTATTAAATCATAAACTTTTAGTTCGGAAAATTCTCCTATGGATTTACTAATTGGTGTTTGTGCGCCTACTACTAAACTTGAAAATAGTAAAAATAAAAAATATGGTTTCATTATATAAGTGTTTAAATATGAGTTATAATAAAATAAAATCTAATTGTTTTTTAACTAAGTCTGCATTTTTGACTCGAACTTCAACTTCATCACCTAGTTGATATTTTGTTTTGGTTCGTTCTCCTATTAATGCAAATTCATCGGCGTCAAATCTATAAAAATCGCCTTTAATATCTCTAATTCTTACCATGCCTTCACATTTATTTTCTATAATTTCTACATACATTCCCCACTCTGTAACTCCAGAAATTACACCTAAAAAAGTATCTTCTTTGTGGTCCTGCATGTATTTAACCTGCATGTATTTTATAGAATCTCGTTCAGCTTTTGTGGCAAGATATTCCATATTTGAAGAATGCTTGCATTTTTCTTCATACACCCCTTCATTTGTAGATTTGTTGCCTTCTAAGTAATATTGTAACAAACGATGTGCCATAACATCCGGGTAGCGGCGTATTGGCGATGTAAAGTGGCTATAATACTTAAAAGCAAGGCCATAATGTCCTATATTTTTTGTTGAATATACCGCTTTACTCATACATCGAATCGTAAGTGTATCTACTAAATTTTGCTCTTTTGTGCCTTTAACATCTTTTAAAAGTGTGTTTAAAGATTGTGTTGTTGTTGCTCTAGTTTTAAAATTAAGCTGGTGACCAAATTGTGACACTATTCTTTGTAACCCTGCTAATTTTTGATTATCTGGTTCATCATGAACTCTGTAGATAAATGTTTTGGGAGGGTTTTGTTTTCCAATAAATTCTGATACTTTTTTATTTGCTAATAACATAAATTCCTCAATAAGTTTATTCGCATCTTTTGATGTTTTAAAAAACACGCCTACGGGGTTATTAGTTGCATCAAGGTTGAATTTAACTTCTGACTTATCAAAAGAAATGGCACCATTTTTCATGCGTTTTGATCGCATTATTTTTGCTAATTCATCTAATTTTAAAATAGCATCCTTTATACGTTTATCTGCTTTATAGGCTTTTCCTTTAATAGCTATTTCATCAGGAATATTACAGTTTTCTGTTTCAATAATATGTTGTGCTTCTTCATAAGCAAATCGTGCGTCACTATAGGTAACTGTTCTTCCAAACCATTGATTTTCTATACCCGCTTTAGTATTTAATTCAAAAACTGCTGAAAAGGTGTATTTTTCTTCTAATGGACGTAAAGAGCATGCGTTATTGGATAAAACTTCTGGTAACATCGGTACCACTCTATCTACTAAATAAACAGATGTGGCACGTTCATATGCTTCATCATCTAAAATAGTCCCTTCTTGTACATAATGAGAAACGTCGGCAATATGAATTCCTATTTCATAATTTCCATTTTCTAATAATTTAAAAGACAAAGCATCATCAAAATCTTTCGCATCTTTAGGATCAATCGTAAAAGTAAGCGTTGATCTCATATCGCGGCGTTTTGCAATTTCTTCTTCAGTTATTGAAGTGTCAATATTATTTGCAAATACTTCAACTTCATGAGGAAATTCATAAGGCAAACCATATTCAGCAAGTATAGAATGAATTTCTGTATTATGATCGCCTGGTTTACCCAAAAGTTTTAATATGGTCCCATTTGGACAATCTGCTTTGTCAGGCCATTCTTCTAAACGTACTAGTACTTTATCACCATCTTCTGCTTTTAATGTCTTAGATATGGGAACAAAAATATCTACAGGCATTTTATTACTATCGGGAACTACAAAAGCAAATTTTTCGTTTAACTGTATAACTCCAACATATTCTGAACGTGCTCTTTCTATTATTTGTGTAATTTCACCTTCGTGTTTTCCATTTTTCTTACGTTTATAAACATATAATTCGACCGTATCGCCATGTAAGGCTTTATTCATATTATTAGAAGCGATAAAAATATCCTCTTCAAAATCTTCACTTATAACATAAGCATTGCCACGAGAAGCCATATCGACAGTTCCAACAAAATATTCAGTTGATGTTACTATTTGAAATTTACCTAGCTCTACTTCTTCTATTTCTTTTTGTCCTGCGAGTTTATGGAGATTTTTTATGATTTGATTTCTGCTACTGGCATCATTTAACTTTAATTTTGCAGCAATCTGTTTATGATTAAACGCTTGTTTTCTATCTGATTTTAATATCGTTAATATACTTTGACTGTAATTTTTAACCGAACGTTTATTATTCTTTCTTCTTTTCATTTAACTTATCTAATTAAGCAAAGCTACCACTTTAAATCCGCCAAAAGTCAACTCTGTTTCAACTTTATCCACATTTAATATAATTATAGTCATTTTTTATTTAAATTTTTAAAAACTAATGGGTGTTATTATAGTCTGTTAATAGTTACAATAACTTTTATTAAAAGTACTAGTATTTATTTATATCTACATTTAATAAACAGCTTATAAACACTTAATATTTTCATAAATTATTAACTTATATATATTTAACTATATTTTATATCAACTGTTAATAACCGTAATTAACACTTAATAACTCATAACTAATATTAATTTTTTTGTTTATAATACTAGTTGTTGTGTTGAAAAGTCTTCAACTAAAAAAGATAACTTAATTAGTTTTATAATTTAAAAAATACCAATGAAAAATTAAATTGAAATTTAAAAATATAGTTTTAAAAATCGTTCATTAATTATTAACAACTAATTAAAAAGGCTATCAACAATTTAAATGAGATCCCACTCTTTTTTGTAAATTTACTAATATTATAAACTCTACCAAATGAATATATCAATAGGAAACGATCACGCTGGAACCACGTATAAATTTAGAATAATTGAATTTTTAAAGTCTAAACACATTGATGTTATAAATCATGGTACAGATACTGATGCAAGTGTTGATTATCCAGATTTTGTACATCCTGTAGCAAAAGACGTGGAATCTCATAAATCTACATATGGAATACTTATTTGTGGCAGTGCAAATGGTGTTGCTATGACAGCTAATAAATATTCTAATATAAGAGCTGGAATATGTTGGACTAAAGAAATTGTAACTTTAATTCGTCAACATAATAATGCTAATATTCTTTGTATTCCAGCGCGTTTCACAGCAATTGAGCAAGCTCTAGAAATGGTAGAGACTTTTCTTAACACAGAATTTGAAGGTGGTCGTCATCAAAATCGAATAAACAAAATCACCAACTGTTAGCCTATAATTTATACGTACCAATTACTTAAAATTAATCATGCTAGATATTACTATCAAAACGTATAATCAATTGTCATTAGACGACTTGTATTATATATTACAATTAAGAAGTGAAGTTTTTGTAGTGGAACAAGATTGTATTTATCAAGATGTGGATGGAAAAGATCAAAAAGCGTTGCATGTTATTGGTAAAAAAAATAATACAATTATAGCTTATACACGTATTTTTAAGGCTGGGGATTATTTTAATGAAGCAAGTATTGGACGTGTAGTTGTGTCCAAAAAAGAACGCCATCAACAGTATGGTGAGCTACTTATGAAAGCATCAATACAAGCAACAGAAGATAACTTTGGAACTAAAGAGATAAAACTCTCTGCCCAAAAATATCTAGAAAATTTTTACAATAATTTAGGTTTTAAAACTATTGGTGAACCCTATTTAGAAGATGGAATTCCTCATATTGCTATGGTGAAAAACTAATTTTTAATTAGAAATTGACGTAATTTTTATTTCTACACGTCTATCATATTTTAGTTCTTTTCCTAATGGATATTTATTCTTTAATCCCACATAACGCATTCGCGTTTTTTTAACCCCTTTCTGAACGAGATAGTCATAGATGTATCGGGCTCGAGCTAAGGATAAATTGCGTTTTCCTGTTTTTTTATCAAAAGCATCACGTTCGTTTAGTGTACAACACACATGACCTTGAATAGTGAAATAAAGATTTTTCCTTTCTCTTAGTTCTGCAGCCATTTTTTCTAACACCGGAATAGATTCTTCAATAACATAACTATACCCTGTTTTAAACAGAATATTTTCAAGTCTAATTTTATCTCCAACCTCTAAATCTTCTCTTAAAAATCGCTCTTCTTTTTGTTTTATTTTCTCTGGTTCTGAATTTTTATAAGTAACATTTATTTCAACCTTACGGTTCAATCCTCTTATAATATTAAGATTTTCTGATGAAATTATACGTAATAATATTTCTCCTTTTCCGTCTACATTACTTATTAGATTATCATCTACTCCAAATCCTGAAAAAATACTTTTGATGGCATCAGCTCTCTGTTGTGATAAGACAAGATTATAGGAATCCGTACCGCGATCATCACAAAACCCATAAATTGATATTCGTTCAATTTCGATATCTTTCAAACTTTGAACAAATAATACCAACCGATTAGTTTCTATTTCAGGTACTCTAAATTGACCCGTCTCAAAATAAACAACATGTGTATTCTCTGTTTGGGCACTTATTGTGTTTATCAATAAAAGAAGTAAAACACTAATTTTTTTCATACGATAGTATAACCTTACAGCTATTTATAACTTGTCTATTTTAATATATTTTGATACGTCTGTATATCAGTAATAATTTCTTGAGCCTTAAATATTTCAGCATTGGTAGAAAGTAAATACGAATACATTCCTTCCCTGTAAAAATAGCGTTTTATAATTTCATTTTCTAAACCAGCCAAAATATCGTCTTTAAATTGATTGATAAGCTCGAGTTTTGCGGTCTGAAGTGATTTTTCAAAAGTTTTAAAACTTGACGTCATTGCACCAAAACCTTCGTCTTTCAGCATTTTTTTTAAGTTGTTAATTTCTTTTAAGGATTCATCATCAAAATTGTATTTTTTATCTAGACTCATGCTTTTAAAACGCTCAAAATCTCCGGTATTTAAACTAAAACCTTCAAAATTATCAAGCGCATTCGCATAGTAATAGCGGTTCACATAATCAAAAACCAGAGCACTATTTAAAAGGGTTTCTATAAATTTACTTGTCGTTTTTGTTCCTTCAACAATATCTGGATTAATTCCGCCGCCGTCATACACCAAACGGCCATTTTTCGTCTTAAATGCGGCGTACTCCTCTTTTTTAAACCTTATAGCGGTTCCATCTTCTCTTCGGTTTCTATAATCCAAAGCCTGTATACAACGCCCCGATGGTGTGTAATAACGCGATATTGTTACTTTTAATTGTGATCCATAAGGTAGAGGCTTATAGCGCTGAACTAAGCCTTTTCCAAAACTTCGTTTACCAATAACCACCGCACGGTCTAGATCTTGTAAAGCTCCGGCCACGATTTCACTAGCCGACGCACTTTTTTGATTTATTATTACAACCAAAGGAACATCTAAGCTTAAGGGTTGTTTTTTTGTTATATAGGTTTGATTATACGTCTCTATATTAGATTTTGTGGAGACCACAAGCTGTCCCTTTTCTACAAAAAGATTTACAATTTTTACAGCCTCACTAACCAATCCTCCTGGGTTATTTCTTAAGTCAAGAACAATTCCTTTAACTTCATCGATAAGCATAAGTTTTACCGCGTTTTCAACCTCTCTTGAAGCGGTTTGTGTAAAACGGTCCAAAGCAATATAACCCACACCTTTTTCTAATATTTTGTACACAGGAACAGCTTTAGGGGTTTTATCTCCCCGTTTTACCATAACTGTTGATCTTTTCCCGTTTCTCATATAAGTCAATGCGACTTTTGTATTTTTTTGTCCGTTTAAAACTTGAGTGGCTGTTTCTTTTAAATCCGCAACATTAAACCCACCAATTTCAATAATTTCATCCCCCGCTTTTAGACCCACATTATCCGCGGGCAAATCTTTAAAAACCTCAACAATTATTAATTTATTTTCCGAGCTGTTTAAGGTCGCTCCAATTCCCACATAAGCATTAGACTGTTTCATACGCCCCGCTTCTACGTCTTGTTCGCTAGCGTACGTCGTATAGGGGTCTAGTTCTTTTAGCATTTGTGTTACACTAGACTGCATTAATTCCGCTGGATTTGTTTTGTCAACATAGTTCATGTTAACTTCTTTGAAAAGTGTACTAAAGATGTCTAACTGTTTAGCAATTTCAAAATAATCATTTTTATAAGCGGTGGTAGCTATAAAAATCAATGCGATAACACCAAAAAGCACTCCTCTTTTTTTAGGATTCCATTTCATTTGATAATTTTTTTTCAAATCGTTTTATTAATGCTTCAAAGTGTATTTTAAGTTCTGAAGATTTTGGCACTTCTTTTCCAAGATATAAAATCATCATACAAAAACTTGAGTCCAGAACATTGAGTGCTTCGGCGAGTTGATCTTTTACAGCCACTCTTAACAGCCGTTTAATACGATTTCTGTCAACAGCTGTTTTAAAGTGTTTTTTACTCACCGAAACTCCAACAGTATTCTTGGTGTTGTTTTTTAAATAGACTATTCTTAAAGGAAATGCGCCGACCGATTTTCCAGTCATGAATAAGTGCTCTATCTGTTTTTTTCCTTTTAAACGCTCCATGTTTTAGAACTCCTTAAGCTGATTATTGTTCTTATTTATATCCGCAGTAGCATTGTTTTTGTCCAACGTAATACTATCAATTGTTGAGGGATCCACATTGACCAAAAAGCTATATTCAGGATAGGACCACGCCCAGTCTTCTAATACCAGCTCCCCCTCACGAAGCGGTCTTTCACCACGCATCATTTGCAAAGGAATGTAGTAATTAAATACGTCTCCATTTTTTAAAAGCACTTGCACCTCAACAGGCATAGGCATTAAACCAATGCGTTCCAATGTGATTTCTGTTTGTCCTCCTAAAGCGACTGCGCTTTTTATACCGTAATCAATGGTGTTTGTGGTTTGTGTCCAATCCGTCAAAAACCAATCCAATTCTAGTGCAGTTGTTTTCTCAGCAGATCGAATGAAATTATTTGGGGTAGGGTGTTTAAACGCCCAGTCGTTAAAATATTTTTTTAATGTTTTTTCAAAATTCACATCGCCAATAATGTACCGTAATTGCGCTAACAAAAGTGCACCTTTGCTATATGTTGATATGCCATAAGAAGCGTTATATGCAAAACGATCCGCATGCGTACTCATCGGTTGTTCTTTTCCGCTTTTTACAAGGTAATAATATCGGTCATAATGACGCTTTAGCGGCTCTTTGGTATCTACACCTAATACCGTATTTTCAATAAAAGTGCAGGTGTATTCTGCAAACCCTTCATCTAGCCAAGGGTGTTTACTTTCATTAGAAGCCATAAGAAACTGGAACCACGTATGTCCAATTTCGTGAGCCGTTACCCCAACCAAACTTTCAAAACTTCGTTCACCAGTAATCAGCGTACACATCCCATATTCCATTCCGCCATCACCACCCTGAATCACAGAGTATTGCTTATAGGGATATTTTCCTACCGAATTGCTATAATATTGCATAATTTCACTTGTTGGCTTCTGAAGGTCTTTCCAACGCTTCTTATATTTGCGCTCAAGTGATTTTTTATATAAAAAATGCAATAAAGGTCCGTCTGGTACCTGTAAGGTGTCATGCACAAAGTTAGGGTCTGCTGCCCAAGTAAAATCATGGACGTTTGGCGCAATAAAATGCCAAGTTAGTACATCAGATTTGTTTTTACTTTCTTTTTTACCATAGCCATGCCCTATTTCGCTTGGGTTCTGTAAATACCCAGTTCCTCCAACGGTATAATGCTTATCAAGTGTTAATTTAACGTCAAAATCTCCCCAAACACCATGAAATTCTCTACTAATATAAGGGTCGGCATGCCAGCCTTCGAAATCATATTCTGCCATTTTTGGATACCACTGCGCCATTGATAAAGCTACGCCTTCACTACTGTTTTTTCCTGCGCGGCGGATTACTGGCGGAATCTGCCCTTTAAAAACCATTTCAAAAATTGCCGACTCGCCCGATTTTATCGCCGTATTTAGTTGCACCTCCAAAACAGACCCCGCAACACTATAATTTAAGGGTTTACCGTTTTGAGTTAGACTGACAACGTTAAGAAATCCAACATCTTCATTTGAGAGTTTGCTAATCCGGTCACTAACCCTAGGATCTGCATCTGCGATAGTCCTTGAGCGCACATCCATTTCACTTCCAGGTTGAAACGCATTATAGAATAAATGATAATAGACAACCTCTAAATCATCGGGGGAATTGTTACTATATATTAATTTTTGTGTGCCCTCATATTGAAAGGTTTTTACGTCAATATTAACATCCATTGTATAGTCAACGAGTTGTTGCCAATATTCAAAATTGTTTTGTCCATAGGCAAAGCTTAGGCCCATAAAAAAAGTAAGTAGATAAACATAGTTTTTCATAATTGTATATTATTTAGATAGTTTAGACGCCATTAGCAATGCATTATAGGCATTTACGAGTTTCCCAGATTTAGATAGTTCATCAAAAGGAACTACTGCACCATTTTTTAGAGACACTTTCTTATTGATAGGAATTCCAGATGACATTAATAGTTGTTTAACTTGAGCAGCGCTTAGGCTTGGGTATTGAGAAAACAATAAAGCCGCGACTCCTGACACTAAAGGCGCTGCCATAGAGGTGCCGCTTGCAAATTCATAGCTTTCTTTGGGGTATGTTGAATAAATTTCAGTTCCTGGCGCAAAGACGTCAACCGTGTTTTTCCCATAATTTGAGTAGCTTGCAACCATAGTTGAGCCATATTTTGGACCAATTGAACCAACTTTCAAAAAGGTGTTGGAGACTTCTTCGCCGTTATTTATCTGATCGTTTGGAAAATAGTTTATTTCATCGGTGTTTTGAGCGTCATTTCCAGCTGCTGCCACAATCAACACATCGTTTTTAGCGGCGTATGCAATAGCATCTCTAACCCAATTACTATGAGGAGAGAATTGTTTTCCAAAACTCATATTGATTACTTTAGCACCGTTATCCACAGCATAATAAACCCCTAAAGCTACATCTTTATCATATTCGTCGCCGCTAGGCGTATTGCGAATTGCCATTATTTTTACCCTATTAGCAGCACCATTTATGCCTATTCCGTTATGGCCTTTGGCCGCAATAATTCCCGAAACATGCGTGCCATGTGTGCGCCCATGTCTTGCGCGTACGTCATTATCACCATAAGCACGGTCTTGAAGGTCATCTGGATTATCTCCAACAACTGACCGCCCATCATATGCCAAATTTAAATTATAATCCAAGCGTGTGTTGAATGTTTTTAGTCCCGTTTCCAAATCGTCTATGAGCGCATCGATACTGTCAAAACCAAAATCGTAGGATTGTTTGATGACTCTAACATACCTAAGGATATCCCAATCGGATGTAAGAATAGCTTCAACATCTTCTTTGGTGTAGTTAGGATCGTTTAGGTATTCTACGATTCCTGCATGGGCTTCTTTTATTGGTTTCAAAATGTTTTCGTACTTCGCGATGTCTCGGTTGGTTTTTTCGAGTTCTTTAGAGAGAAGTTCTTGTGCTTCACTAAATCGAGGGTTACCTGTATCGCCACTTGCGACCAGCCTTACGTATTCTAATTGCTCTTTGTCGGCGTCTCCCAAAAAATTCCATCCGTTGATGTCGTCGATATAACCATTAGCGTCATCGTCTATTCCGTTGTTTGGAACTTCATCAGTGTTTACCCAAATCTGCCCCTCGAGATCTTCGTGGTCAATATCGATTCCGGAGTCAATAACCGCCACAATAATGGTTTTGCCTTTTGGTTTTACGATTTCTTTATAAGCCCTGTTCAGACTTACACCAGGAACGGTATCTGTTTTGAGGTCTAAGTGGCTCCACTCTTTTTTTTCAGCCTCTGTAAGCGCTTCTATTTTTAGAGGAGTTAAATCAATATTTTCAATCGGTGTCGATAGGATAGCTGCTGTCGATCCGCAGCTTGACAAAAGTAACGCCATTATAAAATAGACGAATACTTGAAATTGTTTGTTCAAATTTGGGTTCATATAATTAGGTTAAAATAGAGCGTTAAAGCGGTGAACCTCATTGAGGCGCACGCCTTTTTCGGTGTGTTTGACGGTAATTAATTCATTATGAGCATCATGTTCCAAAAATAAAAAATAATTTTGATCCGCCGCAAGGTTTAGAAAACGCTCTTTTTCGTCTAGGGTCAGCAGTGGTCTTGTGTCGTACCCCATTACAAAAGGAATAGAGAGATGACCAACCGTGGGCAATAGATCCGCCATAAAGCAAATTGTTTCGCCTTTGTAGGAAATCATAGGAATCATTTGTTTGTCTGTATGACCATTTGCAAAAAACACATCGAAACCTAGAGAAGAGTCGTGTAATATATCAACATCTGGAACAGGGACGTGTTTTAATTTACCACTAGTTTTCAGTGGCATAATATTTTCGGTGAGAAAGGAGGCGCGCTCACGTTTATTGGGTTTAGTTGCCCAGTTCCAGTGCTCTTGGTTGCTCCAAAACGTTGCGTTTTCAAAGGCAATTTCATATCCTGTTCTGCTCGAATTCAATTGCACACAGCCGCCACAATGATCAAAATGTAAATGCGTTAAAAACACATCAGTTACGTCAGCTCTGCAGAACCCGTGCGATGCAAGAGCGCCGTCTAAGGTGTGGTCTCCCCACCGTTGATAATAACTAAAAAACTTATCACTTTGTTTTGTTCCCATTCCGGTATCAATTAAAATCAAACGATTTTCGTCTTCAATTAATAAACAGCGAGATGCAATATCAATTCTGTTGTTTTCGTCCGCAGGGTTTGTTTTATTCCACATTACTTTTGGCACTACACCAAACATAGCGCCACCATCTAATTTAAAATTACCAACATTTAAGGGGTAGAGCTTCATTTTAGTGTTGGCTTAAGATTTTATTCAATCGAATTCCAAAATCTAACAATGCTTTTATCTCTTTGATACTAGCGACCCGTTCTTTGCTAAAAATGAGCACCCCACTTTTGCTAGATTCAATATGATAGTAGGCGTTACTTTCGAAAAACCGTACAAGTTCATCATTAAAAAGTGATCGAATAGCGTTTTCATTTTCACCTCTTAAATAAAACCGTTTTGAAAAATCTGCATGGTTTTTTATGTCAATATCTTTGTAGCCCGCTAGGACATAAAGTCGTTCTAATAACCCTTCCCGATCTAGTGTAAATGCGGGTAAGGTTTTAGGTGTTTTAATAAAGAGCATGGTTGACCTCACAACTTCCTTAGCAATAAATTCACCTTCTGAAAAAGTTATATCAAAAAGTCGACAGGGATCTTTTTTAGCTGAAAGCTGATTAAAAATATGTTCAATTTTTTTAGTTTTAAAATAGATGAAGTTTTCTAAAAACTCAACTTTTCTACTTTTTAACGGTTTGTATGTCAATTCAAAATCATCAGCAATCAACTCAAGATTATTTTGCCTTTTCGTTTTATTGTCAGAAATGATGTTTTGAAGCGGCAACAGCCGTCTTAACGCAAAAGGGTGTTCGGATTTGGTTCCTAAAATTTCTAGTCCAATCACGCCAATATTCCCCCCTTTTTTGTGAAATAATTCTTGATAATCATGGACGTTTTCCATCACAGAATGGTCCACAAAACCACATAATGAAAAATCTACAATAACATCGCTTTGTTCAGGAATAGCCTCTAACTTGCTTTTCAACATATTAAAATTCAAAAAACTACAAAAGTGTTTTACACTCACAAAATAGCTTCCATCCTCTTCTTTGAACATTAGCACATTTGGTTTTAGAATGTTTTTAATAAACAAGCTAAGGCTTTTAGTTACCACAATATGAATTATAAAGGTAGCAATTAAGCCCGCAACAATCCCTGAGATCAATCCAACTTTTAAGGTTACAAACAGGGTCGCAAAAAAGATGATCAGCTGCTCTTTTCCAATGGTGAAAATGCGGCGTACAACATCCGGCGAGGCGAGTTTATAGCCGGTATATACAAGTATTGCCATTAAGGCGGTAAGGGGAATTCTAGTAAGTTCAGTGCTAAAAAGAAGAATAAACACCACCAAAAATAAGGCATGGAACAAGTTTGAAGATCTGTTGCTACCGCCGTTATTGACGTTAACCGAGCTTCTCGCAATCACTGTCACCACGTTTAATCCGCCTAAAAACCCACTAAAAACCGTTGCTAACCCAAGCGCCTTAATGTCTTTGTTAACGTTTGAACGTCTTTTTTGGACGTCTAATTTATCCACGGCTTTTATACTTAATAAGGATTCTATACTCGCTATTAACGTCAGGGCTATTACGCTCGACCAAAAAGGCAGTGTTCCCACCATTTCAAAATTTGGAGTAGGAATATCAGTGAGTATTTCTTGGATATTCGGAATTGCAGGAATCATATAATTACCTGAAATGGGGTTGGGCATTTTTAGAATCAGTTCATAATAATAACTAAACCCAACAGAGATAATAACAATCCACATAGGCGCGGGAATCAACTGCAAGTATTTGTTTCGAATCTTAGAATAAAAAACCATAATACCCAAGCTAAGCACTCCAGCCAAAGCGGCATAGATCAAGCTCTTATCTTGAAAATTCATTACTGTGAATATAGTATTTGGGATTTCTATCAAATATTCAATTCCATTTGCTCTCACAATTTTATTACCCATCATGATATGAAATTGTTTGCCTAAAATAATAAGCCCAATAGCAGCTAACATTCCCTGAATCGCAGATGACGGAAAATAGTCCGCTAATTTACCAAGTCTTAAAAATCCAAGGATAATCAGAATAATCCCCGAACATATAATAGCCGCATAGGTGGCGCTCAACCCAAGTGTTGTGATGGCCACCAAAACAACGCCTACTAACCCATTTCCAGGGCCAGATATAGTGACATAACTGCCGCCCAAAATGGATACGACAATTCCTCCAATGATGGCGGTAATCACCCCGGCAATTGGCGGTGCTTCACTTGCCATCGCTAGCCCAAGGCCCAGCGGTAGCGCAATAAGACTTACAACCAACCCAGAAAACATATTTTGAGGTAGGGCTTTTATAAACCCACGAAAGGAAGTTTCTTTTGTTCTCATTGTATAATTAGTACGTCGGTTGGTAATTCAGTTAAAATATGCTCAATGTCATGTGGAAACAAGCGGTCCCAAAATGTCATTTTGGTTGGCGCATTCATGACCAATAAATCGGCGCGCACGACTTGTGCATAGTGCCCTATTGAATAGCCCCGTTTTCCAAAAATTGGTTGAGACTTTATAGCCGTATCTTTTGTATAATTAGCGGGAATTGTACTTAATATTGTTTTTACACGCGCCTCTTCTCTCAAGCGTAAACGCTCTTTGATAATGGTTGATTTTCGAAGCGATTTGTCATCATCAACATTTACACTTACTTCTTCTTGATCTATTTCTTCAACGACCGTAACCTTGTCGACACCTAGTTTGTGACCAACCAAAAATGCAGCCGTCACCGTTTCTTTTGTTTTAGGGTCTTTTAGGCCATTAACAACGATATGTTTACATGGCACGCGTTCTATAGAAGGATTAATTAAAAGCAAAACAGAGCATTTGGCTTGTCGTGTGATTTTTCGAGCGATGGATCCCAAATAGTATTTTAAAAAATTTTCTTTTTTAAGTGCACCAATAATAAGGAGGTCTACCTTTTTTTCAACAGTAGAAGATAAAATCACATCTACAGGATTACCAGACTTAAACAAAACCTCATACTCAAGGTTTTTAGCTTTAAAGGGGCTTAAAAATTTTTGAAATACTTTTGATTTTTGCTCAGAAGCCTCTCCGACGTGTATAAGCACTAACTTACTACCAAAACACAGCGCAAAGCGTGCTGCCTCATTAATATTTGCCTCTAGGTTTGGAGAAAAAGTAACTCCAATTCCAATTGTTTTAAAAGCAATAGTATTCAATCAATTTGATGTTTAAAGATTATCCTGAAAGATAAGACTTTCTTTAAAACTATAAAAACTGAAAAATAGATTAATCGTTAAGCTTTAGTACAGCCATAAATGCTTCTTGTGGAATTTCGACACTTCCAACTTGACGCATTCGTTTTTTACCTTTTTTCTGGTTTTCTAAAAGCTTACGTTTTCTAGAGATATCGCCACCATAACACTTGGCGGTGACATCTTTACGCACTGCTTTCACGGTTTCTCTAGAAATAATTTTTGCGCCAATTGCCGCTTGAATTGGAATGTCAAATTGCTGCCTTGGAATAAGTTCTTTTAGTTTGGCGCACATTTTTCTTCCAATCCCAACCGAGTTATCTAAGTGAACCAAAGCTGAAAGCGCATCTACAGACTGCCCATTTAGTAATACATCTACCCTTACGAGTTTTGATACGCGCATCCCGATAGGAGAATAATCAAATGAAGCATAGCCTTTTGAAACGGTTTTTAATCGATCATAAAAATCAAATACAATTTCAGCCAAGGGCATATCAAAAGTTAGCTCTACACGCTCTGGCGTTAAGTAATTCTGACTTGTAATTTGTCCGCGTTTTTCAATACATAAGGACATTACATTTCCTACAAAATCAGATTTTGTGATAATGGAAGCTTTGATATAGGGCTCTTCAATTCGGTCCAGCCCCGATGGGTCTGGCAAATCAGAAGGGTTGTTAAGAATGACAATCGTATCAGGGTTTTTGCGTGTATAGGCGTGGTAAGACACATTGGGAACGGTTGTAATTACCGTCATATTAAATTCACGCTCTAAACGTTCTTGTATGATTTCTAAGTGCAACATCCCTAAAAATCCGCAACGAAAACCAAACCCTAATGCCGCAGAGCTTTCAGCCTGAAAAACTAAAGAGGCATCATTAAGCTGCAGTTTTTCCATAGATGCACGAAGTTCCTCGTATTCTTCGGTATCCACGGGATATAATCCAGCAAAAACCATTGGCTTAACATCTTCAAACCCTTCGACAGCGGCTGTTGTTGGGAATTTTGCATCCGTAATGGTATCTCCAACTTTGACTTCACGAGCGTCTTTTATCCCGGTAATAAGATAACCAACATCCCCGGTTTTAATTTCTTGTTTTGGTGTTTGAGTAAGGTTGAGCGTGCCCACCTCATCAGCTCCATAGACTTTTTCTGTTGCTATAAATTTTACCTGTTGGTTTTTTTTAATGCTACCGTTTACGACTTTAAAATAGGTTTCAACTCCTCTAAAAGAGTTGTAAACAGAATCAAAAACAAGCGCTTGTAGCGGTGCCTCCGGATCGCCTTTTGGCGGCGGAATGGTTTCTATAATAGCAGTCAGAATGGCTTCGATCCCTATGCCTGTTTTGGCACTCGCAGGAATGACTTCTGAAGCATCACAACCGAGCAACTCTACAATATCATCAGTGACTTCTTCAGGGTTTGCACTTGGCAAATCAACCTTGTTTAAAACCGGAATAACCTCTAAGTCATTCTCTAAAGCCAAGTATAAATTAGAAATGGTTTGTGCTTGAATACTTTGAGCAGCATCGACAATTAAAAGTGCACCTTCACAAGCTGCAATCGATCGGGACACTTCATAACTAAAATCGACATGGCCAGGCGTGTCAATTAAATTTAAAATATAGTCTTCTCCTTTATGAGTATATTCCATTTGAATCGCATGCGACTTGATGGTAATACCACGTTCCCGCTCCAAATCCATACTGTCTAGCAGTTGGTTTTGTTTTTCGCGTTCGTTTACAGCGCCAGTAAAATCTAACAAACGATCTGCTAAGGTGCTTTTACCGTGGTCAATATGGGCGATGATACAAAAATTTCTAATGTGCTTCATTTACTCGAGTTCAAGTTGCGTTGTATGCGAAGGCAAAAGTAATCAAATTTCTCACACAATATTTAGATTTATTAGCGCTGGTCAATGAGAGTTTGAATTCGTTTGATGGTTTCGGACTTTCCAATTAAATAAATGATGTCAAAAACATCTACGCCTTCTAGGGCGCCTACAAGCGCCACCCTTAGCGGCATCATGATTTTTCCAAACCCAATTTCTTTTTGAGTAATCCACCCTTTTACAGCGGTTTGAAGTGTCTCAACTCTACTGTCATCGACTGTTTCAAGCGCCGCAATCAGTTGTAGCATTAGGTCTTTTGAGTGTTCTTTCCATGCCTTCTTAAGCGCTGCTTCTGCGAAGTTTTCAGGCGCTTTGAAAAAGTAATGGCTTAAGCCCCAAAAGTCTGATGGAAATGTTGCACGTTCTTTGATGAGGTTGACTACAAGCTCTACATAACCAGGATCTATTGACGCAAGCTCTGGAGTTGCGCTTATAAAAGACGATGTTAAGTCTTTAAGTTCTGCTTTCTGCATGTACTGATGGTTAAACCATTTTGTTTTATCGGGATCGAAGCGTGCACCTGCTTTATTAACGTTTTTCAAATCAAAGGACTCTACAAGCTCACTAAGTGAAAAAACTTCTTGTTCTGTGCCTGGGTTCCATCCTAAAAAGGCTAGAAAATTTATGACTGCTTCCGCAAAGTACCCACTTTCTTTGTAGCCTTTTGAAATACTGTTGTTCGAAGGATCTGTCCAGTTCAATGGAAATACAGGAAACCCTAATTTGTCGCCATCGCGCTTGCTTAACTTTCCTTTTCCTGTTGGTTTTAAGATTAAAGGCAAGTGTGCAAACTCAGGCGCTTCCCAACCCAATGCCGTATAGAGCAGTTGGTGCAATGCTAAGGAAGGCAACCATTCTTCTCCACGAATTACATGTGTGATTTCCATCAAATGATCGTCCACAACATTGGCAAGGTGATAGGTTGGCATTCCATCCGACTTGAACAACACTTTATCGTCTAAGGTATTTGTGTCAATTTTTATTTGACCTCTCACACGATCGGTGAGTTCAAGAGTTTCGTCTTGAGGCGCTAAAAAACGTACAACATAATCGTCTCCATTTGCAATTTTATTAGCGACCTCCTCTTTAGATAACACTAGGGAATTTATGAGTCGTCCTCGAGTTCGGTTGTGCCAATTATAGATAAATGTTTTTCCTTTTTTCTCGTGGTTTTTACGTTCTTCGTCTAAAGCCTCGGCAGTATCAAACGCATAATAGGCCTTGTTGTTCACAATGAGTAAATCGACATACTGTTTGTACAAATGCTTGCGCTCACTTTGTCTGTACGGTCCAAAACCACCCTCTTTTCCTGGGCCTTCATCAAAGGGGATGTTACACCAATCTAGCGCATTTACAATATAATCTTCAGCACCCTTCACATAGCGTTTTTGGTCGGTATCTTCTATGCGAAGCACAAAAGTGCCGCCGTGTTTTTTGGCAAATAGATAGTTAAAAAGAGCGGTTCGCACCCCTCCAATATGAAGTGGCCCTGTGGGGCTTGGTGCAAATCGTACGCGAATAGGAGTATTCATGGTCTTGTATTAGTGCCACAAAGATAGAGTTGCTGGACACATTCCCCAAAAAATTTAGACGGTGTTTTTAGGAAAGTAAAACGAGGCTGAGGAATTGGTCTTTTCTTCTTTGGCTTAGTACTCTTGGTGGCGCGTGCAAAAGATGTGCGCGCTAGCCTTTTGGTCTAAGATCACTTGTTTGAACCATCGCAATAGCAATGAAAGCCCATTTATCTTGAAAAGTGTCCAATTCCAAGCATTCTGGGATTAAGTTTTGAAGCTGCTCTTTTGGAACGGCAAATGTTAGTACAAGCGAACTGTCAAAGTGAGCCTCCACTGCAAATGGGTGGTTTTTTAGAAAATTTATCACGCAGTCTGTTGTATTAATTTTTTATTTAAAACGAATTCATTGTAGTAAACAAGACCTATAAAAAGCAACGCAAACAAGGAATTAAGTCTTCCCCAAAGTAGAAGGTCTGGAACAAGAATGAATTCCAAAGTATTCATTGTTACCACAATGAGTATTTGCGTAATCGCATTGAGTTTAGATTTAAATTTAGAAAGTACCCAAATCGCCATTAAAACTTCTGACAAACCAATAAGAAAGGTTAAAGGTCTTGAATAGTCTTCCCCTAATATCCGCGCAACTATCTGTTCCTGTCGGGGTACAAGGTTTAGAACCTTACAAAAAAGTCCATTTGCAAGCCAGACTACAGAAATTAGTAAGGTTAATATTTTATTTAAGCTTTTATTCTTCAACCTGAGGTTTCTTTAGCTTGTGCACAACACCTAAATATACGCATTGCGTATATCCGCTCTTTACAAATTTCGCATAACCGTTTTAGCACTATTTTTTTATAGTATTGAAAATCAATGAAATAGCTTATATTTATGCAGCATATCAATTTATCTAAAGCGAATGTTATGGCTCCCCACACCAACAACCTACTTTCCGATTAGGCAGTCAGCCGCAATGAGCTATAGCCATTGTTATCAAACGTATTTATTCATTATTTAAGTTGCTTCCCAAACCTATTTTTTTACAAATTCTCCAAAGTAACTTATAGAATCACCGTTTTTATAAATTACAATAAAACGGCCACAAGGCTAATGGCATTCAAAAAAATAAAATCTAAAAACTTCGGTTAAGCGGCTTATGAAGATTTAGACTTGGGATCAAAATCAGTGTTAAACTTATAAATTTTTTTTGAGCTATCCAAAAAAGAGCCACTCCATACCAATTATTATTGTAATTTTAATATTTGAAAACAAATCTCACTTGGACAGCTTTCATCACATAGAGCAAAAACTGGAACACTTTATAAGGCGCTACTATATTAGTGCGCTATTGAAAGGCGTATTGTTGTTTTTTGGTATTGGATTGTTTTATGCCTTAGTAGTCTTGAGTATCGAACATTTTTTCTGGCTGAATTCTTTTGGGCGTGGGCTTTTGTTTGTGGGGGTTGTAGGGTTTGAAGTCATTTTGTTTTATAGACTTATTTGCATCCCATTAGCCAAGTATTTCAAGATTCAAAAAGGGATAAACCACGAAACTGCATCAAAAATTGTTGGGGATCATTTTCCAGAAGTAAAAGACAAACTTTTAAATGTTCTTCAGCTTAACCAACATTCCGAACACACCGAATTTCTCATAGCCAGTATCGAACAAAAATCAAAAAATTTAAGCCTCATTCCTTTTAAAAGCGCGGTCGATTTTTCGGAGAACCTTAAATATTTACGGTATGCGGTAGTGCCAATTTGTATTGTCTTTGCGGCTATCGTATTCGGAAAACAAGCGGTTTTTACGGATAGTCTAAAACGTGTTGTCAATTATAAAACAGCCTATGCTCCTCCTGCGCCGTTTACGTTTTTTGTCATGAACACTAGTCTTGACGCTATTGAAAACACCCCTTTTACGGTGGTTGCAAAAACTGTGGGCGCCGTGGTTCCCGAAGATGTTCAGATTGTTTACAATGATGAAACTTATGTTCTCAGTCAAACCCAATTAGGGGTTTTTGAATATACTTTTACACTGCCAAAATCAGCGCTTGATTTCAAGCTAGTTGCCAATGAAGTGGTCTCCAAACCCTATCGTTTAGAGGTGTCGCCCACCCCAGTCTTGTTGAGTTTTGACATGTACCTCGACTATCCAGCCTACACAGGCAAAAGCGATGAAAGCATTACAAACAATGGAAACGCCACACTTCCTGAAGGCACTATTCTAAAATGGGATTTACTTACCAAATCAACAGATTCAGTGGCGTTAGTTTATAAAGACACTCTCGCATTTTTCGAGAAAAACCAGCACAACTTTCAGTACAGTAAACGCATTTTTGAGTCTTTAAACTACACGATTCAAACGAGTAATGGCCACCTAAAAAACTACGAACAGCTTTCTTTTGCAATAACCTCAGTTCGGGACCAACCCCCAACGATCAAGGTCGAAATGAAACAAGACTCCACGCTTCATAAATCGCTATACT
>Ga0233438_10000493_pt1 | contig 50434 bp, 52 predicted proteins | sample SI_123_September_FD_182720 | JGI IMG/M metagenome (GOLD analysis project Ga0233438, IMG submission 182720) | Seawater microbial communities from Saanich Inlet, British Columbia, Canada - SI_123_September2016_10_MG | ecosystem: Environmental > Aquatic > Marine > Inlet | place: Canada: British...
AATATTCATCCCCATTTCCTTTAACTTTCAATTTTATACCCTTGAATTCTGTTGCAGCACCTGTAGGCATATTCACCCTAACTTGAATAAATCCACCATTATTTTGAGTTGAAACTTTACCAAATAACTTTATCGCTTTTCCCTCAGGCGTATCAATTATATTTGCAGATCCTTCAGACACACCACCCATTACTGTATCTGCCAAATAAACCCAACGTTCAGAAGTGATCAAATTTTGAGCCACCGAGACCTCAATCCAATTTATAGAAATGACCAATGAGATGGCCATCATTTTCAGATACTTAATTACATTCATTGATAATACCAAAATTGTTTTTTTGAAATATATTACTTGATAAATAGAATAAATTTACAAAATATCAATTATTCTCATATTTATAATTTTATAAACAATAGAACTTATTCAATCTACTGAATTTATATTCATTGTTAAAAATTATACTTTGGATAGAGTAAGCTCAAAATCAGGAGATTAAAATGAACAGAACAGTTATCATAAGTGAGTTTGGTGGATCAGAAAATTTAAGTATCATTGATCATCCAATCAATGAACCCAGCGTTGGCGAAATTAGGATAGCCCATAAAGCATGTGGTTTAAATTTTATTGATGTATATCAAAGAACTGGACTTTATCCACTCGAATTACCCCATGCATTAGGTATGGAAGGATCAGGGATCGTTGAAGCCATTGGTGATAAAGTGACACATTTGAGAGTTGGAGACAGGGTAGCATATGCATCAATGCCCCCAGGAGCATATTGTGATAAACGAGTTATGCCTGCTGCTCAGGTCTGCCCTTTACCAGATGAGATTAGCTTTGAACAAGGAGCTGCCATGATGCTTCAAGGGATGACTGTTGAATATCTCCTTAATAGAACTACACCAATTAAGGCTGGGGATACCATATTGTTTCATGCAGCTGCTGGAGGTGTTGGGCTGATAGCTTGCCAATGGGCAAAATCTGAAAACATTACACTTATTGGTACAGCTGGCTCTGATGAAAAATGTAAACTCGCTTTAAAATATGGCGCTACTCATTGTATAAATTATAATGAAGAGAATTTTGAAGAGAAGGTTAAAGAAATAACTGCTGGAGCTGGTGTAGATGTTGTTATGGACTCTGTGGGTCAATCCACATTTGAGGGTTCATTGAACTGCCTTAAACCTCTTGGAATGATGATTACATTTGGAAACGCATCAGGCCCAATTCCACCTTTTAATTTAGGTCAATTGGGAGCTAAAGGTTCGCTAAAAATAACTCGCCCAACGTTGTTTACACATATTGGCAATCATAATGTATGCCAGGAGATGGCAAAAAATCTATTTGCAAAAGTAACATCTGGACAAATTGACATTATTATTGGCCAAAAATTTCCACTTTCTGATGTAGCATTAGCCCATGATAGTTTGGAGCAAAGGATGACTACAGGATCAACAATCCTAACTATGTAGATTATGCTTATTTATTTCTTGATAAAATAAATAAGCCAGAAATTACTATAAAAGTTGTACCTAAAATAGTTGAATAGTTAAGTGTTTCATTAAAAAAAACAATGCCCAGGGTCACACCAAAAATTAATCGCGTATATCTAAAAGGTGTGACCGCTGACACTTCTCCTGTTCGCATTGCTTTCATTAAACAAGTGTATGCAGCCACACCAAATATAACTGTTCCAAACATGAAGCTTATAATCTTAATATCTAACATGACTAAACCTGAATTATCCCAAAGCGAATAAATTAAACCAGAAAATGCTAATGCAATAAAACCATGTAAACCAAGTATAAAAACACTTAAATTTGCAGGAGCAGCGCGGCTAGCTAAATCTCTTCCTGCAAATCCAATCATACCAATCAGTGCTAGTATAGAAAGAAATGAAAAACTCTCAGTTGCTGGCTGAATAATAACTACTACACCAAATAAGCCTAATAAAATTGCCGTCCATCGTCGCCAACCAACTTTTTCTCCGAATATTATAGCAGCACCCGCGACCACAACAATTGGAGTAGCTTGAATAATTACTGTAGCTGTAGACAAAGGTATTAATGAAATAGCTAGCACATAGAATAAACGTCCAATTATTTCAAAAATAACCCGAATATACATTGGCAATGAAAGCATATCACCCAGCGTAATTTTTTCATTATTATTAAGAGCTATAAGAAAAAATATTGAAGCACCACCTAATCCAAACATCATTAGGATTTGCCCTATTGGTACTGAAGACGTTACAAATTTAATGAGTGTATCTTCAACGGCAAAAAAAGCCATCGCAGCTACCATCCATATGCAACCATAGAGGTTACTACTTAAATTAAACTTATTTATAATTTTCAATTCATAACCTGTGTGTTTTTATAACTTAAAAGGCAAACTTGAATGAGAGTTTCTGTTGAGCATATTAATCTTTATATGTAAATAAAATTGAATTACTTTTACATAGACACAACATATCCAATAATGATTGAATTCACTTGATAAATTATGGGAGCCCTTAATGGCTATTGAATACTTAGTTACGCATTCCGGTGGTTTTCATGCAGACGAACTATTATCTACTGCAATTCTAAAATTTATTTTTCCAAAAGCCAAAATTATACGAAGTCGTGAAAAAGATTGGATCACTCCAAATAATAGAAAAATTATATATGATGTCGGCGGTGAATATGATTTAAATAATCAGATTTTTGATCACCATCAACGCCCAAACCCTTTGCGGGTAGATGGTCAACCTTACAGTTCTTTTGGTTTAATTTGGAAACATTTTGGTAAAGAATTTTTGAAGATAAACAGCGTATCAAATGAAGATATTGAACATATATATAGAGAATTTGATACTAAATTTGTGCTACCTATAGACCTTATAGATAATGGGGAAATTGATCTTTCGTCATCTGGAGCAATTGCAAATTTATCATTGCCAGCTTTGCTGGAGAATTTTAAACCAGCATTTGATAATCCATCTGCTTCTGCAAATAATGATGCATTTATGAAAACTTTATCTATTGCACAAGATTTTATTCAATCAATAATTCAAAATTTATCATCAAAACATCGTGCGAACAAAATTGTAAATGATTTAATTAATGATTTGGGATCATCAGAAGTACTTGAGCTTCCTACAGGAATGCCATTTCAATCAGCATTAGAAAATTCAAATGCCAAACATGTACTATTTGTTATATATCCACGTGGTTCAGAATGGACATTAAGTACAATAAAAATGTCAGAAAATACCTTTGATCAACGTGCAAAATTACCCATCTCTTGGGCTGGATTAACAAACAAAGATCTTGAAGTTGCCTCAGGCATTGATGGTGCACTATTTTGCCATAATGCTCGTTTTATAGCTATAGCAGAAACACGTGATGCTATATTGAGCATGGCAAAAATAGCTGTTGAAAATTATCATAAAGAAAATTTATTATAAGTTATATTTTAAAAAATATTCATATATATTCGAAATATATTATTTTCCTTGTCTCTTGATTAGTGAAACAAAAGTACCCAATATCACAAGTATAGTAGCAAAAACTAACTCCATGGTCATTTCTTCAGAGAAAAACAAAACTCCTGCAATAGCAGCCATAAGCGGGACAGAAAGTTGCAAAATGGCAGCAAATGAAGTTTTCAAAAATGGTAAAATTGAATACCAAACAACATAACCTAAACCAGATGTAATCGCTCCAGATAATATTGCTAATATAAGACCCTTCACGCCGATACCATCCGGGGAAATAAAGAAGAAAATACTCACAAACGGTATAGCCCAAATCAGGTTTTGAGTTGTTTCTAATAAAGGCTCTTTAGCATTCTTACCCAAAAAGCTATAAACTCCCCATCCTGCAGCTGCTAAAATCATAATTAACATCTCATTTATTTTTATTTCAAAAGTTTCAGTTGGTAAAAACAAAACACACACTCCAGAGAATGATATAATTGCACCCAATATTCTCCACAAAGTAATTTCTTCAGAAGTTAATGCAGCAAGCCCAAACATTGTAAATTGCACTGCACCAAACAAAACAACTGCGCCAATACCTATACCTAAATTCAAATAAGCTATTGAAAAGCATATTATATATATTGAAAGAGAAACTGATGGAAAAATGTGAAATTTTGGGCGCCATTTATGATCATTTACAGCAACTATTAACCACAAAAAAATTGCGCCAGATAGCACTCTTACAAAAGCAAATGTCATGGGACCAGTGGCACCATCTAATAATGCCCAACGATTTAGGATAGAATTAGCAGCAAATGCTAATAATGCTAGAAATGTAAGTATAAATAATCGCATTATTTAAGAATATATTATTACTACAATAATTATTAGTAAAAAATGCTGTTGATTTAATTCATCATGCTTATGACTAGTATTAGAACTAAAGAATAAATTGCAATCCCACCACCAATTAAGAAAAGGGGCCAATTTTTAGTAACTGTTGCAGTTGCTATTGATTTCATTTGGTACATTAAATCTGGCCATGTGTATGATACGAAATCACCCTGGGTAAATACTGCTTTTATTCTACCTTGATCATCTACAACTGGTAGACGACGGAAACGTTCATTAGACATGATCCTAAGCCACTCTAACATATCATCAGTTTCACGTGCTAATTTTGGATTTTCTGTCATAATAGATGACAATAAAGTTTCTTTTGGATTAAGTTCTTTTCCAACAACCTTGTTCATGATGTCCCGTTCAGTCACAACACCAATTACTTTTTTTTCTGAATCTACAACTACTACTGAACCGTAGTTTTTTTTCGACATTGCGTTAACAGCGTCAAAAACATTTGTATCAGGAGATTTAGTTAACGGCATTTGTTTTGATCTGTATTCAGGGCGATCCATTAGACGACTACCTGGACGTATTGCATTTTGTGACATTATAACTTCTCCTTTATCTACTATATTAAACATGTAGTCTGATTTTTTTACAAAACTAGGTCTGAATTTTTGGATAGGTTAAAAGGCGCCAAAATTAGTCTTTTTAGTAACTCGAATATCAAATAGAAAATTGATATAATCAATTTGAATTTATAAAATTAGAAGTTCAATTTAAGATAAAAAAGTAGCAGAAATAAAAAAAACTATTTGCTATCAATCGTCTTATCCAAGTAATAAATACCGAATATCTATTTATTATTATAATTCTTCTTATAACTAAAATCTTGACAACCAGCTTATCTTTGCCAGTTTAGTTTTTAAGGATAAATCACAATCAATAATTGTTTTTCTTCAAATATTGGATACTATATTTTCTCATATTTAGTTAATAGGACGAAATAAATGGGCGCATTAGAACTTGGCTTGCTGGCTGCAATGTGTTGGGGTTTTCATGATGTTTGTGTGCGGTTTATAAGCCAAAAAACTCCTATTAGTGCCTGTATATTTATTGTCCTAATAGTAGGTTTAATATTCCATATTTGCTTGATGATGCCATCTAAGGAAATTTCAACAATCACTAAAGCTGCATTCACATATGCATCAATAGCTGGAGTATCATTTGTAATTGCAAGTTTTAGTTTATATTATGCATTCAAACGGGGGCCAGTTAAGTTGGTTGCACCCCTAATCGCTTCCTACCCCATTCTCTCAATCACATGGGCAATTTGGATTGGAACACCTGTATCCAAATTGCAAATTTTAGCAGTGTTAGCAATCATTCTTGGTGTGAGCATTGTGGCTATAATGTCTGACAATTCAGAGGAAAAAATACCCCCAATAGGAAAAACTATAGCATTATCAATAATCGCAGCAATTGCATTTGCATGCACCTTTGCTTTGGGACAAGCTGCTGCTGAATTGTCCCCCCATATGTCTGCTACTCTTGTGACGCGCATAATAAGTATTTTGATATGTGCCGTTATAATTTATTTTGCAGGCCTAACATACTGGCCCGGGAAATCAGCTATTCCATGGTTAATTGCAATGGGATGCGCAGATGGATTAGCACTATGGTGTGTATTTTCAGCAGGCGCACTTGAAAATCCACAATACGCATCTGTTACTTCATCCATATTTGGACTAATAACAATATTGCTTGCTTGGATTTTCTTAAAAGAAAGAATGAGCATTTTGCAATGGACTGGATGTATTATTACATTTCTGGGCGTTGGTTATCTTGCGATTTAATATTTCAAAATATTTTTATTTAGCTCAAAGGGCCTTAAATGTCAGATGAATTAAGATTTGAAATAGCACAAAATATGCAAAGGAAGCTGGTGGACAATTTGAAAGACAAAGTGCGAATAAAATGATTAATGAAAGTGGTCGAGTTGTTGTGGGTAGTGCAGGAATATCTAATAAAATAGTTCAATTGGCTGACGATGAATTTAAAGACTAATCATTAGCAAGCAGTACTGGCCCTATTGGGTCTAGACCCACTATAATTTTTTTCTCGATATTTAATGGCTTATCAACATTTTCAGAAACAGCAAATAACTCCCCAAACTCTGCTTGAAGTGTATATTCCATTCTACTTCCAACGTAAGTGGCTTTCTTAACAGTCATTTCCATTCCATTTTTAGCGTTCAAAATTAATCGCGTAGGCCTGACAGCTAATTTTGCTGGGCCTATTGGTAAATCTCTAGAAGGTAAATGGTGGGTAAATCCAGAAATATTTATTGTCGCAATTTCATCTTCAATTGAATTAATCTGGCATGGAATAATATTAGCTTCACCAATAAAGTCAGCAACAAAACGATTTGCTGGTGCGTCGTATAAATCTCGCGGAGAGCCAATCTGTGCAACGCCAGCATTTCGCATAACTACTATTTCATCTGAAACGGCTAATGCTTCTTCCTGATCGTGGGTAACATAAACAACTGTTAAGCCAAGATTCTGCTGGATTTCTCTTATTTCTTCACGCACTTGGCGCCTAAGTTTTGCATCCAAATTTGAAAGTGGCTCATCAAATAATAAAACTTGTGGTTCGAGCACCAAAGCCCTTGCAACTGCAACTCTTTGCTGTTGCCCACCTGAGAGTTCTGATGGCAACCGGTTTCCGTAATCTCTAAGACCAACTAAATCTAAACCTTGGTGTGCTCGATCTCTAATTTCTTCTTTATCAAAATTTGAAAAATTGAGGCCATATGAAACGTTTTCAATAACAGTCATGTGAGGAAATAATGCATATGATTGAAAGACCATTGAAACATCACGGTCCGTTGCTGGCAATAAAGTTACGTCTTGATCACCAATATATATTGACCCAGATGATGCCATTTCCAACCCAGCAATCATTCTTAAAGTTGTAGTTTTCCCACAACCTGATGGTCCCAATAATGTTACTAATTTTCCTGCTTCAATTTTAAGATCAATATTATCTACAGCTAAAACATCTTTCCCATATATCTTAGTAACATTTTTAAATCTTACTGGTGCAGCTTTGGAATTTACACTCATTTTATTTCCTTATTTATTTTTAGGAGATTGGTTAGTACGTCTACCTATTTCTGTGCGACCAACTATTAATCGCATCAATCCCACAACAGAAAGCATTACAAAAATTAAGGTTGTAGAGTAAGCTATAGCGAGACCGTAATCATTATTTTCAACTCGTCCTATTATATAACTTGTTGCCATATCATATTCTGCTGAGACTAAGAATATAACTGCTGATATTGCTGTCATTGCCCTTACAAAACTATAAACTAATGCTGCTAAAATCGCAGGACGTAATAAAGGCAGAATAATTCGCCTAAATGTTTGCCAGGAATTAGCTCCTAAAGTTAAGGAACTTTCATCTAATGATTTATCAAGTTGAGACATAGATGCAATACCTGCACGTACTCCTACCGGCATATTTCTAAAAACAAAACTTACTACCAGTATTACACCTGTACCTGTGATCTCAATAGGTGGCACATTAAAAGCTAAGATATAACTTACCCCAATCACAGTTCCAGGTATTGCAAATGAAAGCATTGTTCCAAATTCAAAAGCATTTTTTCCAACAAAATTTTGTCTAGTAAGAAGATAAGCTGTAATGAGCCCAACAATAGCGGTTAATGGCGCAGCAATTCCTGCTATTTTGAGCGTTGTCCAAAAACTGTCCCACGCAGCCCCCGACCATCGAATACCAGTGTCCTCAAAACGGAAAGAAAATGCAGTGATATAATGTTTGATTGTTAGGGTATTATTTACACCCCAAAGCTCTACTACTGACCCATATAAAATCATCGCGTATACAACTATTGTAAATGCTGCCCAAATCATAGCAAGCACAAGTACAGGAATTGAAAGGGATCGTGGCATATGTGGATGAACACCACTATCTCCTTTTCCAGACACCGTTGTATAACTTTTCTTTCCCAACCAAAATCTTTGAGCATAAAATGCTCCAAGGGTAAAACAAAGGAGAACCATTGCTAACACAGCCGCTTTGCCCTGATCATATTGGGCGCCAACTATAGCAAAGAAAATTTCCGTGGATAGCACATCAAAATTACCACCTAAAACTAATGGGTTTCCGAAATCTGCCATACTTTCAATGAAACCTAATAAAAATGCATTTGCTAATCCAGGCCTCATAAGTGGCAATGATACAGTTTTGAAAACTTGCCATTTAGATGCTCTCAATGTTTGCGCAGCTTCCTCCATTGAAGGGGATACACCTTCTACCACACCAATAAGAACGAGAAAAGCAATGGGGGTAAAAGCCAATGTCTGGGCAATTAATATTCCAGGCATACCGTAAAGCCACCGAGTCGGTTGTGTACCAAAGATATCAGCAATTAATGTAGTAACAGACCCAGATAATCCAAAAAGCAATATTAATGCTAAGCCAATGACAAATGGTGGAGTAATAATTGGCAAAACAGTTAAAGTGCGGAGAAGCTTTTTATATCGGAATCCAGATCGCGTTACGACTAATGCAAAGATAAGGCCTAATATTGTTGTGATAAGACCAACTAGGACGGCAAGAAATAATGAATTCCAAGCAACCCCACATCGCCCTCCCCATAAACAACCAAGGCCCCACAAACGATCATCAAAGAATTTTGATGCAAAAACTATAGCCGAGTAATTACCACTTTCTGTAATAAATGCTGCAGTAAGCATTTTGGCTATGGGAAAGAATACAAAAATAGTAACAATTGAAACCACACCCAAAATAGAACTTACGACAAATACATCTCCATTAATTGCACCCCGTGCAGCTATTCCTTGGGTAAATATAAATAAAAAAGATGACGCAACAATTAATGCACCATATCCCATTCCGTATTGTCTATCTTCAAGATCTCCAAATAATAATTTGGCCCACTCAAAATTCCAGCCCCTAATGCCAATCGAAAAACCCTGTATCATCAGCCAACTAAATCCAATAGCACCAGCTAAGATCAACACTTTACCATAAAGAGGCTCAGTTTTTGCTTTTCTAAATACTATAAATGGAGCAAATAATGGAAAAATAAGAGGAGCAAGCCATATTTTTTCTTTCTGCAAAAGAAGAAACCCTGCAGGTGCATAATCTGTATCAAATGGATAACCATCTGTAAGCCATTCAAATAGAAAAAAGTCTTCTACCCCATACCAAGGTAGAATAAAAAATCCGGCCAACCCCATAATCATCCAAAAGATTAATACAGGGTTGGCCGCTTTATTGATTATTTCAGTGTTCATAATTTATTGTGCTAAAACTGAAACCTCATCATCCCACTTCTTCAGTAATCTTTTGCGAGTAGCAGATGATCCATATGTTTTAAAATCATAATCAATTAATTTAATAGTACTCATATCAGGAGCACTTGCAGATGTTTTTGCACCTGTATTTGATGGAACCTGAAATGCATTCACTTCTAAAGCAAGGTTTTGTGCATCTGCACTAAGCGCCCAGTCATAGAAAGCTTTTGCTTCTTTCATATTACGTGCACCATCAATAATTGACATTGAACCAATTTCATAACCAGTTCCTTCAGCCGGTGCTACAACTTTTACAGGAAACCCTTTAACAGCTTGCTTTACTGCATCATGCATGAAAACGATACCTATAGTAGTTTCACCGCGACCCGCAGCTTTAATTGGCGCAGATCCAGATTTAGTGTATTGATTTATATTTGAGTGCAAACCCTTCATAAAATCAAATCCACCATCTTCTCCAAAAAGCTGCATCATTGTTGCTAATGTTGTATAAGCTGTACCTGATGAATTTGGGTTAGCCATTTGGACGTGCCCTTTATATTCAGGCTTCGTTAGGTCTGCCCACGATGAAGGAGCAGGTAGATTATTTGCAGCCAATAAGTCTGTGTTATAGCCATACCCTAAAGCACCAGAATATATTCCAATAGTTTTATTGTCAGCACTTTCTGCTTGTGAAATTGCCCAAGGATGTAATTGGTCACGCATCGGAGAAACGTAAGATGCAGTTAATCCTTCTTCAGCAGCTTGAAGATGTGGATCCCCAGTACCACCCCACCATACGTCACCTTTAGGATTAGAACTTTCAGCTTTAATTTGAGCAAAAGTCTCACCTGATGACTTACGCGTCATTGCAACTTTTATTCCAGTAGCGTCTTGAAAATTATTAGCCATTAGCTGGCACCAATCTTCTTGTGCACTACAATATAACGTGAGTTTGTCTGCTTGTGCAGCGCCTACACTTGCAATTGCAACTAAGGACGCACTAAGCATAATTTTAAATGATTTCATTATAATTTCCTCCCATTTTATGTCATTTTGTTATGAGAGGTTATGAAAACTTTTATTAGATAGCAATCTTTTATATTTATTTATTCTTTAAAATAGATGTTACCGGTTCAATCATACTTGCGCTAGAAATCAATACAATTCCAATTATTTCGCGAACCCCAAATGTTTCACCAGCTAACAAGGCTACAGAAATTGATCCCACAACTATTTCAGTCATAAATAGTAGCCCTACTAATCCTGGATTTAAAAACTTTGGCCCCCAAAGTGTGGCTAAAGTTCCAGGTAAAATAAACAGTATCACAAAAATTAATAAAATTGGCAAAGCTGGCGATACTTGCGAAGCAGTGGGCAAAAATTTTGGCGCTAGAGCCATTGCAATTAGTATAGAGAATACTGTAGCCCAGAAAAAGAAACCAAGTGTCATATCAATCGTTGATGCATTTTGATTTAATCTTATTCTCGTAGAAGCAACTGCCCACAACAAGCCTGATGCTACTCCCATCCAGTCTCCAATATTTTGTGGTATCGGGAATTTTATTCCTAATCCAAAAATGGTTAACATTCCTGTAATAGCAATTATCATAGAAAATATTCTTAATGGCGTTATATTTTCATTAAGAAAAAGTCTTCCTAAAATAGTTCCCCAAACGGGTGTCAGATAGAACAATAACATCGCCCGAACAACATCAGTATATACAATCGAGGTGGCATATAACATTAACGCTCCACCAGAAAGCATTCCCGTCAATTGCAGATTAAAACCACCTAATTTCAAATATTTCAGGCGCAAAATCCCTACTGGTGTAAGAAATATTGTTGGAACAAGAAAGTAAATAACAGTCACCCAGAGTCCATTTATACCTTCACTTTCAAGAGCTCGTAATGGGATCCAAAACAAGCCCCAGACCCCACCTGCAAATAGACATGCCAGTTTAGCACGGCTTTCCAAATTGCTACTCATTTTCCAACCTTTTTAATGCGTGGTATGCTGATAAATTAAATATGAATATGTTGTTCTTAATTAAAAGCATTTTATGCCTTAATTCCAAAGATAACTGTCATAATCAAGCCAATAATAACTATGATCATGCGGATGGTATTTTTTGATAATTTCCTTGCAACAACTACACCAAAATAGCCCCCTATTGTTGCCGCAATCATCATGATAATTGCCTGTTGCCAAAAAACTATTCCTGCAATTGCAAAGGTCACTACAGAAGCAGCAGATAATGCAAATGACATTATATTTTTTAATCCATTCATTAAATGAATATCTCGCATGCCAAGTGTAGAAAATAGCGCAAGTAAAATTATGCCGAGCCCACCATTAAAATAGCCCCCATAAATACAAACAATTAAGGTGGTCAAATTTCCTAAAAATCCATTTGAATTACTGTTTTTTTTTGCCCATTTGGCGACAAAATCACCAAATGCAAACAGGAGCGTAGCAAATCCAAGCAACCAGGGGATGATATATGAAAAAACACTGGCTGGAGTAATGAGAAGCAGCAAAGATCCTCCAATACCACCCATGATTGATAGTGTTATTAATAAAAGAAATTTAGATTTTGGGTATTCTTTCAACTCTTTAGCAAAACCCAAAGCTCCACTTAAATAGCCAGGGAATACTGCTACAGCGCTTGTCGCATTTGCAGCAATTGTTGGCACTCCTGTAAATACCAATGCGGGAAACGTCAGAAAACTGCCACCACCAGCAATAGAGTTTATAATACCAGCAATAAATGAAGCTGACGCAAGTAGAGAGAGTTCAAAAATTGTCATATTAAAAACCTAAAAATATTAAACATTTAAAATTACAGAAAAATTTTTATTCAAATACAAATAATAAAAAACCTAAGTCGTATATATATCTCAATATACTTAATTATCATTCGTCAATACTTACTAATCAATTTTAAAAATTAGCAATTCAATCCTTGTATTATTTTATAATATTCTAAATGAATTATGAGATAGTTATCCTTATTCAAAACTCCAGAAAAAGATCTAAAAATGAACCAGTCAAATAATTATGTGCCCCCTAAAATGTGGGTTAACACCTCCCAAAATGGTGGCACTTTTGCTAATATTAATAAACCAACGGCAGGTCCATTATATGAAGAAACACTTCCTATAGGAAAACATCCCCTGCAACTATACTCGATGGGTACGCCCAATGGCATAAAAATTTCGATTATGTTAGAGGAATTATTAGCATTAGGACACACTGGTGCAGAATATGACGCATGGCTTTGTAGAATTCACAAAGGTGAACAATTTTCATCTGGATTTGTAGAAGCAAATCCTAATTCTAAAATACCAGTTCTTGTAGATCACAGCGTTAAAACTCCTCAAAGAATTTTTGAGTCTGGTGCTATTTTATTTTATCTTGCTGAAAAATTTGGAGAATTACTTCCTACAACTTTTGAAGAAAGAACAGAATGTTTATCATGGCTTTTTTGGCAGATGGGTAGCGCACCATATTTAGGCGGTGGGTTTGGACATTTTTATAAATACGCACCAAAAAAAATTGAATATGCAATCGATCGTTTCACGATGGAAACAAAACGTCAGCTAGATGTTTTAGATCATCGCCTCGATAAAGAAAGTTATATAAGTGGGCCAAAATATACAATTGCAGATATAGCAATTTGGTCTTGGTATGGGCAGCTTGTACTTGGGCAGCTTTATGATGCAGATAAATTTCTTAACGTTACAATCTATAAAAATGTTATTGCATGGGCAGAAAAAATAAATCACCGTAGTGCTGTAATCCGAGGCAAAATGGTAAACCGTACATCAGGTGATTTAGATACACAGCTACATGAAAGGCATAACTCTTCAGATTTTGAATTACGAAATGAAGCTGCTTTAAGAAAATAACTATATGAAAAATAAATCTAACAGAAAAGATTTGAATTTAAAAACGTTGGAACTATTCCAAATTTGTGCGGAAAAGGGTTCTTTAAATGCGGTCGCAGTTGATACTGGACTATCTGTAAGTACTGTATCTCATCACCTAAGAAGTCTTGAAGATTATCTTGGAATAAATTTGTTTGATCATACCCGCCGCCCAATGGTTTTAACACAAAAAGGGCAATTATTTTTACACAACATTAGTGATGCACTCCATACTATTCGCAAAGCAAAAGCAGAAGCTTCATTAGGAGATCTAGATGAAGCAAGTTATTTGAGGTTAGGTATAATTGAAGATTTTGACAGTGATATTATACCAAAATTAGCTACATATTTGTCTGCAAATTTACGTCAATGTGAGTTCATGTATCATACCGATACAAGCTATAACATTATTGAAATGTTACGTGATCGTAAATTAGATATTGGCATTATTAGCAATCCTCCTGACCGGTTGGCAAAACTTACAGAACGCCCATTAATTAAAGATCCGTTTATTATTGCATTACCTTCAGATCCAGAACAAACAATATCTGATTTATTAAGTACAATGACTAGTCTTCCTTTTTTAAGATTTCCCAAAAATATGATAATTGGAAGACAAATTGACTCTCATCTAAGTCGATTAGGCCTTAATTTTCCCAGTAAATTTGAATGTGGAAACAGCCAGACACTCTTGGCTATGGTTGCAGATGGTGCTGGGTGGACGATTACAACACCACTACTACTTTCACGCGCAAAAAGGTTTCAATCAAAGTTAAACATTCATCAATTTCCAATGAAAGCATTTTCAAGAGATCTATCAATAATTTCTTCTCCAGATTGTTCTCGTTTAATCTTAGATTTAGTGGATAAAAAAATGCGTAAATTAATTACAAAATATATTATTGAAGCTACTAACGAAAAAAATCCATGGTTAGCAAAAAGCTTCAGTCTAATTGAATAAAATAAATACGATGTTTATTTTAAATTTAAAATAAAATATTGAATCGTTTGCGAATTTCATCATCTTGTTGGGCTGTCATGTAATTTGGCTTATAGGTGGATAATATTTTTTGTGCATATTCATTCGCCCGTTTCCATGCATCTTTAGATCCATTTTCGCTCCAAGTTTTAGGCTCCTCTCTATCTGCAAGACTTGGATAGAAATAATCCCTCTCCATTGCCTCTAAGGTATGTTGGCCAGCCAAAAAATGCCCCTCCCCTAAAACTGCTTCAATAATTGCATCGTAGCCTAAATTATCTTTACTTACCTCAACTCCTCTTAGTGCACGGTATGTATTAGAATGCATTTCATCATCCAAAACAAAAGCTTCAAAACTAGCTCCAAGTAATGATGCAGTCATGCCTGAACTTTCATAAATCATATTACCGCCCGCAGCCGCTGCAGCAAATGATGTTATACCTTTTTCCATACCATATTGAGCGTCTATTGCTTTTGCATCAGTCATTGAACACGCAACACCTGATGGTAAATCCAACCAATTAGATAACTGTGCAGATGCTGCGTTAAGAACTGCAGTTTCACCACTTCCACCCGAGAATGCACCCGTTCTAAGATCTATTACTAATGGCCAATTAGAAAATACCATAGGAAACCCGGGCTTTATTGCATGGACCATTATTAGACTTGCTAATGTTTCAGCTAAGGACTGTGCTAAAAATCCTGCGAGAGTTGCTGGAGCTGTTGCACCAGCTTGTGCTGCTGTAATACAAGATATTGGAATATTATGTTCAATACATTCATAGACGACTTCTACTGCATCTTCACCATACCGCATGGGTGAAATTAATGGGCTAATATGTGCCTTCAAAAACGGGCGCTTAGAAAACTCGCCAGGTCCACCAGCTACAATATCGAGCATATCAACAATAGGTTTTACATTGTCAGCCAGAGTAAAAGATGTTGCCATTGGCTTTGATGTATTTTTTAATAAAGCGTAAACTGTATTAACATCTAAATCAAAAACATCAGTTATATCAGTTGCAATACAACACCTAGTATACCAACTAATATTAGCTAATGTATCCTGTAACCTTGTAAAATTATGCAAATCCTCCAGTGTTGATGGCCTATAAATTCCATCATATAGATCTAAAGTCTGGACGGCGGCACCACCAGTTCCAAAATACACTTTATCTCCACCAACTTCTATCGAGCGTTCTGGATCTCTTCCATGCAAAACAAAAGATTTTGCTGCTTTATTTATTGCTAATTCAATTAATGCCTTTGGAAACAAAACACGTCCTGAACCATTATCTTTGGCACCAATGGAAATTAGATCGTTAAAAAGTCTTTCTGGTACTTCCCCAATTCCAAGATTTTCTAAAAGCTTTACTGCAGTATTATAAATTTGCAAAATGTCCTGTTCATTAAGCGGTTTATACGCACCCCCCAATTGTCCCGGCGGGCAAGGGTCTATTGTTGGTTTAGCTAGTCTTTTTTCTATTCGTTTACTTCGCCCACCTCTAGCAACTGATTTTTTAACCATATTAAGAGCCTTACACTTTGGAAATTCCTTAATTAGTATTTCACATCTGACTAATCATTTAATAATATATTAATTTATTACGAAAAAATGATATATATAATATAATAATATAATAATAACATTTCATATCTTGAATTCACTTATAGTTTAATTAAATCCTTTATAACAAAATTGAGGTTCTATAGATGAAAGCACGTACTAAGGTCGTTGTAATTGGCGGAGGTATTGCTGGTTGCTCAACTCTTTATCACTTAACTCAAGAAGGTTGGAGTGATGTGGTTCTCGTAGAACGAAACGAACTAACAAGTGGCACGACTTGGCATTCAGCAGCACAAGTTACTAATTTTGGAATGAACCAAACAATGGTTGGTTTAAAAAGCCACTCAATCAATTTATATAATGAATTAGCAAACGACCCTGAATACCCAATTAATTATCATCATGGCGATGGTGGCATTCGTTTAGCGAATACAGAAGCACAAATGGATGGGTATCGTCATTTTGCATCTATGGCAAAAGGCATGGATGTTAATTTTGAAGTTATCGATGCTAATGAATGTGCGAAACGCCACCCACTTATATCAAAAAATAATCTTCTAGGGGGGCTTTGGGACCCATCAGACGGGGATATTGATCCCGCTCAACTTTGCCAAGCTTTAGCGAGGCGAGCTCGCAAAGCTGGCGCTGAAGTCTATAGGAATACTCCTGTAACTGCATTGACGCAAAGATCAGATGATACATGGACTGTTCATACCGAGCACGGTGATATAGATTGTGATATTATTGTAAATGCGTGTGGATATAGAGTTAATGAAGTTGGATCAATGATGGGTGTACATCATCCCGTAACTTCTATGGAACATCAATATTTTTTAACCGAAGACATTCCTGAAATAAAATCTGCGGGGCATCGTATGCCTTTATTAAGGTGTCCAATTTCAGATTATTATTGCCGACAAGAAAAAAATGGTCTGCTTCTAGGTTTCTATGAACAGGACTGTAAAACTTGGGGCATGGATGGCATTGATCCAAATTTTGTGAATGCGCTTTGCCCGGACGATTTAGACCGTGTCACGGATGTATTAGAAGGTGCATTTGATCGCATGCCTGCTCTCATGGAAGCCGGAATACATACAGTAGTTAATGGACCAATAACCTACACCATTGATGGCGCACCTTTAGTTGGTGCAATCCCCGGCAAACAAAATGCTTTTTGTATAATAGGACTGCGTGCTGGTTTAGGTGAAGGAGGCGGTCATGGCTGGCTTTTAGCTCAACAAATCGTTCATGGTGAAGCTTGTTATGATACTTGGTGCATTGACCCTAGACGCTTTGCTGGGCATACAAACGTTGAATTAACTGCACTTAAAGCAATTGAAGACTACCAGAACGAATTTCGATTTCATTTTCCACATGAACATAGACCTGCAGGAAGAAATGCAAAAACCACACCACTTACACCAATTTTTGCTGAACAAGGTGCTGAATTTACAGTTGTGAATGGGTGGGAACGTGTAGAATATATAAAACCTACAAAAGATTTCAAAACTACACTAGGATTCAAATTTGATGAAGCTTTTGATCTGATCGCAAGAGAAGTCAAAAATGTTCAAGAAAATGTTGGGTTGTGTGAAGTTAATGGCTTTAATCGCATTGAAATAACTGGATCAGATAGACATAATTTTTTAGATAGAATTTTTTGCGGTAATATTAAAAAACAAACTGGTAAAGTTGGCTTAGGATACTTTCTTAATCATCATGGCATGTTAAAAGGTGAAGCGACTATTGCCAATCTTCCAGAAAGTGACCGGGGCCCTGCAAGAGTTTGGTATGGCTCAGCCGCTGCAAGTGAATATCATGATATGGATTGGCTAAGGCAGCATTTAAATCCAGTTGAAGATGTCCAATTAAAAAGTCTAACTAATGATCTAACGATACTTGTTTTAGCTGGACCAAATGCACGCAAAGTACTTTCAGCTTGTTCCCGTGGAGATTGGTCTAAAGATGCTTTTCCTTGGCTTAGCCTTCGAGAATGTTTTATTGGCATAGCCCCTGCTACAGTAATGGGTGTGAGTTTCTCTGGTGAGCTTGCTTATGAAATTCATATACCTAATGCATCTCTTTATGCCGCATACTTAGCTATACAAAAAGCTGGCATTGAATTTGATATAAAATTATTTGGTGCAAGGGCAGTCGATGCAATGAGATTAGAAAAAGGATTTCTTCATTGGAAAGCAGATATACTAACTGAATTCGATCCATTTGAAACAGGTTTAAACAAGTTCGTTAATATGAATAAAAATGAATTTATTGGAAAAGAAGCTTTAAAATTCAGACAATCAGAAAAATGTTTAAATAAATTGGTTTCTTTAGAAATCGACACAAAAGATGCGCCAGCTCACGGTGGGGCAACGGTGTTGATTGATAATAAAGTCGTTGGGACCATCACATCTGGCGATTGGGGTCATAGAATAAATAAAAATATTGCATATGCGTTTATTAAATCAGAATATTCCTCGATTGGTACTGAAATATTTGTAGACATACTTGGCGAGAAAATTAGTGCAGAAATAATAGAATCCTGCCCGTATGATCCAAATTTTGATATTATTAAAAGTTAAGCTAAAATAAAAATCAGAGATTATTTAATTTGGTATGCCATATCTTTATGTAAAATACCCGCATCTAAATACTCATCACCAAATTCAATAAAACCAAGCCCTTTGTAAAATTCTAGTGCATGGGTTTGTGAGCCTAATCGAACCGACTGACGAATATCATTCTCCTTAACATAGTTAATTATAAAATTTATGATATTAGAGCCAATACCCTGTCCTCTATAATCTTCAAGTACACAAACTCTTTGAACTTTTATAAAATTATCATAATATTTTAGTCTCGCTGCACCTACTGGAGTTTCATCAATAGTTAATAGGACATGTTCACAATTAGGATCATCTCCATCAACCTCTTCATACTCAGGAACATTTTGTTCTTCAATAAAAACTGTTCTCCTAAGTTGCAAACAAGATAATAAATCGTTTTTATCTTGTGTAATTCTTATGTCTGTTACCATGACAATCCTAAAATTTAATAATTGATAGTATTTTTTTATAATATAAATTTAGAATTATAAAACAGTTAATATTCACTTTTAGGATCATCAAACAATGGTAGACGCATCATCAAAATTTCAAGATAGTTTGCCAATCTCATCCGATGAACTTCTAAAAACGCTAGATCAATGGAATATCAAATATAATTTATTTGTGCATGTTCCACTGAGAACTGTTGAAGACTCAAAAAAAGTACAAGGAATTTTTATATCTTCTGAAAATGGTGGAGGGCACGTTAAAAATTTATATTTAAGGGATAAGAAAAAAAAGAATATCTTATTGGTTGCCCAGCAAGATCAAACTGTAGATTTAAAAAAACTGAGTAAAAACTTAGGCTTCAGTAATTTATCTTTTGGGTCTCCTGAAAGATTAATGCAGCATTTAGGCGTACGACCAGGCTCTGTTACACCACTTTCAATGATCACTGGTGTAAAAAATGACGTTTCACTATTTTTAGATAAAAACCTAAAGAGTAAGTCTGTTATTTATATTCACCCTCTGGTTAATGACCGAACAATAGAAATGACAATAGAAAATCTAGAAAAATTCTTTTCAAAGATTGGAATTAGCTACATGTGGACCGACTTATGAGATTACATAGTTCCATAATTACTATTACATTTTCAATGTTTTTCACATTAATCACCAACTCGGTGATGGCTGACGAAACCATCAGAAATTCATCAAAAAAGCAATATTCAAAAATCAGTATTTTATCTGGATTAATTACCCATGTGCGTGATGGTGATACAATTATTGTAGGCTCAATACCCATTAGATTAGCCGCTCTAGATTGTCCTGAAAAAAATACAACCAAAGGTATGATTGCAACAAAAATTGCTTTGAAATTTATTGGCCAGGCTGCTGATTGCAAATTGACGGGTGCTAAAACTTATGACCGTTTTGTTGCTTATTGTTCGATGAATGGAAAAGATTTTGGTCAATATATGATCCAAAACTCTTCGTGCAAACCATGGAAGAAATTCGATATCTGGAATAAATATTAATCTAATTTATTCAATTTTTCTAAATGAGAGAGAGGTAAAGAATATTCATTTTTGATTTGCTTCAATGAAATTTTTGTAGACATTGCAGTAAAATCAATTTCACCAATAAGTTGTTGTTGCAGAATATCATAAGCTTCCATTGACGGGCATATTATCTTTAATTGATAATCTGCACCTTCACCAGTAAGTCTATGAGCTTCAATAATTTCAGGAAATTTAGAAATAACTTCTGAGAATTCATCTACCCAATCGATTGTATGTCGCCCAACACTTATTGAAAGAAAAACAACTATTGGCAAACCAATAGAATATCGATCAAAAAGGATTTTTTTTCCTAATATCACATTTTGTTCTTCCATTTTTTGCAAACGGTTCCAGCACGCAGTCTTAGATATTCCTACTCGACGTGAAAGCTCAAGAAGTGACAAATCTGCATTCTCTTGCATTTGAGTTATTAACTTTATATTGACATCATCCATTCTAAAAAATCCTTCAAAAGTGAATTTTGTTCCAAAATATAGTAATAATTAAAAATAAAAAGAACAAAGTTCATAAAATTATACTTTATTTATTACTATTGGTCATTTTTTAAGTATGGAAACATTAATCTAAAAAAGGATATTGAAAATGGCTCTAGAAACACTCAATTTGGAAACCTTAATGCTTCATGCAGGAAGCCACAGACGTGATTTATCTACAAATTCAGTAGCTGTACCCATATATCAAACAACGAGTTATGAATTTGATAGTACAGAACATGCAGGGAAATTATTTGCACTACAAGAATTAGGAAATATCTATACAAGAATTACAAATCCAACCACGCAGGTGCTTGAAGAAAGAGTTACAGCATTAGAAGGTGGCGCCACTGCTGTTGCAGTATCATCAGGTTCGTCCGCGGTAAGTTTAGCAATTCAAAATGTTGCTTCATCAGGCGATAATATTGTTGCATCTCCTCATTTATATGGAGGTACATACAATCTTTTTACAAATACTCTTCCCAAAATGGGGATTGAAGTACGCTTTGCCGATCCGTCTAATCCTGATAGTTTTGCCGAATTAAGTGATGATCACACTAGGGCATACTTTGGTGAAACATTACCAAACCCTAAGCTTGTGCCATTTCCGATTGCCGAGGTATCTGACATTGGACGAAAAAAAGGTATTCCACTTATTGTTGACAATACTGCAGCTCCCATAACTTGCAGACCTTTTGATCATGGTGCAGCAGTTATTGTTCATTCACTAACAAAATTTATTGGGGGTCATGGTACCTCTATTGGTGGCATAATTATCGATGGAGGAAATTTTGATTGGCTGGAAAATCCAGATCAACAACCAAATTTTAATACACCAGACGGTAGCTATCATGGAGCAATATGGGGGTCATTAGTTCCCGAAGCATTAGGTGCACCAATCGCTTTTGCTATAAGAGCACGAGTTGTATTATTACGTGATCTTGGACAGGCACTATCTCCGTTTAATGCTTTTCAACTTATACAAGGATTGGAAACACTTCCACTTCGTTTCAACAAACATCAAGAAAATGCAGAAAAACTTACAGGCTATTTAACTAGTCACAAAGATATAATATCAGTTACCTATCCAAGTCTTTTTAAAGGGCCAGATAAAACATTAGCTGATAAATATCTTTCATCAGGAAATGGCGCTCTTATAGGAATTGAGCTCAAAGGTGGCGCAGATGCTGGTAGAAGCTTTATTGATAATCTTAAATTAATATATCACGTGGCTAATATTGGTGATGCGCGTACACTTGCTATCCACCCCGCTTCAACAACTCACTCACAATTATCAGCTGATGACCAACTTAAAGCAGGTGTCACTCCTGGCTATGTAAGATTATCTGTGGGTATTGAACATATAGATGATATTATTGCTGATATTGATCAGGCTCTAAGTGCTTAAAATAAATTCTAACGAGGAGACTAGTGCAAAATCTAGTCTCCCCATAATAAATCATTTCTTATTTGTATTCAATTAAATCACCAGTAAGAGGTATTGTATGCCTATCAACTTCGTTAAATTCTTCTAAAAGATGTCGTTGAGTATCTAGCCAATCAACACCACCACTCATACTCTCCTGCAAAATATCAGAATCTCTTATTACGACTGCAATTACTTCATCTCCAGATTTCATTAAAAAATGAGTTGGCGGAACCGCAGTCCCACGATCTTTTGAAAACTCTAAAGAAGCCTCTATAAATTCATCCATGCATCCATTTTTTGGTTTAAATCTGATAATCGACATTTTTTTCATTATTTTTCTCCTTTAATTTATTTTATATTACAAAAATATTGGCAAAAATTACCTAAAGTAAAGAATTCGTTTTAAATAAAAAACTTGCACGCCAAAAAAACTTATTCAAATGTATAAACATCAGTTCAAGTAATAAGATTTTTAACACTTTAAGTTAGGGAATAATGGAATGGAATGTTGTGGCCCAGGGTATTCTAGCCCTTCAGAAGCTATTAAGGCACCTCGTGAAAAACTATTATATACGATATCAATTTATACTGGTACCGGCATTCAAAAGCCTGATTATTTGGCAACTATTGATGTCGACCCTAAAAGTGAAACATTCAGCCAAGTAATACATAGATTAGAAATGCCTGGCATTGGAGATGAACTACATCATATGGGTTGGAATGCTTGTTCATCATGTTTTGATGACGGGTCAATGTCGCGAAAGTATTTATTACTACCAGGTGTACGCTCTAATAATATTCACATCGTAGATACGGCAACTGATCCACGCGCTCCCTCTTTGTACAAAGTAATTAATGGGGCAGATATAAAATCAAAAACAAATTTATCAGGCCCACATACTGTGCATTGTTTAGGTTCAGAAATTATTATTTCAATGCTCGGAGATGCCAAAGGCGAAGCACCTGGTGGATATTTACATTTGAACAAAGATTTTGAAATTCAAGGTCGATGGGAAAATTCTATGGGCAACATAAAGTTTGGTTACGATTTTTGGTATCAGCCTCGCCACAATATTATGGTCAGTTCAGAATGGGCGGCACCTAATACTTTCATGCCTGGGTTTGACTTGGAAGAAGTGGGACATTTGAAATACGGAAGAGAAATTCATTTCTGGGATTTTGAAAAACGAGAACCCATAGAGACCATGTATCTTGGTGAAGATGGATTGTTGCCACTTGAAGTTAAATTTCATCATGACCCTGATAGTTCTCATGGTTTTTGCGGGGCTGCGCTCAGTTCTAATGTTATTCACTGGTGGAAAGATAAAAATGAAAAATGGCAATGGGAAAAAATAATTGATGTAGAGAATGCACCACACCCAGAATGGCCACTTCCTGTTCCAGGCGTAATGTCAGCAATTCTAATATCAATGGATGATAAATACCTTTATCTAAACAATTGGCTCCATGGAGATATGCGCCAATATGACATTTCAGATCCACATAATCCAAAACTTACTGGCCAAGTTTGGATGGGTGGACTGCTTGGTAAAGCGCCAATTGTGAATGGAGTGAAAATAGCTGGTGGCCCACAAATGTTCCAACTTTCTTTGGATGGGAAAAGACTATATGTGACAACATCTTTATTTTCTACATGGGACAATCAGTTTTATCCTGAAATACGTGAACGTGGTGGCGTAATGGTTATGATTGATTGTGATCCAATACACGGTGGAATGTCATTAAATAAAGATTTTATTGTTGATTTTGGAAAAGAGCCAAATGGTCCAAGTCGATGTCATGAAGCTCGTTATCCAGGTGGTGATTGTACAAGTGATATTTGGCTATGACAGCAATAACTTTAGCAAACCGAGATGGAAAAACTTTTGAGGTAAACCCTAAACGTCCAATTTTAGAAAGTTTACGTGACCAAGGTGTAGATCTACCCTTTGGCTGTAAATACGGAGGATGTATTACTTGTGCAGCAAAATTAATTTCAGGAAAAGTTGATCAAAATAGACAGGTGGCATTAAACAACCGGCAAATTAATAATGGCTATATTATATTGTGCGTTGCAAGACCATTAACTGATATTACAATTGAAATCGGCGTGGAAAGTCATAATCAGTTATATCGAAACCCATTTTTAGACCCATTAAAACCTCATGAGCTAAAAGCAGACATAGCTACGTTAAAGGAAGAATAGTAATGCCTGATGCAAAAGTTAATCATATCTACGAATATGATCCAAAATACCTTGCTGATATATTAAGTTCTGTAAGAACTATCGCTCTTGTTGGCGCAAGTGCTGATAAAACTAAGTTCAGTTATGGCGTATTACGTGTTCTTCACGAAACTGGGTACACAATTTTTCCTGTTAATCCAAATCCAAAACTAAAGGAAATACGTGGAATAAAGGTTTATCATTCTCTTGAAGAAATTGAACATAAAGTTGACATGGTAGATGTCTTCAGACCAAAGGAAGAATTTTATGGGTTTGCAGAGAAAGCTATTTCTATTGGCGCTAAAGTTCTTTGGGGTCAGATAAACGTTTATGATGACCAAGCTGCAAAATTAGCTGAAGATGCTGGCTTAAAAGTAGTGATGAACAGATGCCCAAAAATTGAATTGTTTCGACCTTTTTGGAAACCAAGGCTTGACTTAAAGATTTAAATTTAAATTACACTTAATAAAAAGTTAACATGTATAATTTCATAATAAATAATCTCAGATGGCTTACTGCGGGTGCATTACTTACTTTTTTATCAAGTTTTGGACAAACATATTTCATTTCAATATTTTCAGGCGAAATCCGAAATACTTTTAATTTATCTCATGGAGATTGGGGATCAATCTATGGATTTGGTACATTTGCTTCCGCAATCGTAATGATATGGGCGGGTGGCCTTACAGACATAATGAGGGTACGAAAACTTGGTTCAATAGTGCTTTTTGCGCTTGCAGCATCATGTTTGTTCATGGCGTTTAATCCATTAGTAATTTTATTGCCTGTGGTTATATTTTGTTTGAGGTTAACTGGGCAAGGGATGTCCACTCACATTTCTGCAGTTGCAATGTCACGTTGGTTTGTTAGCAACCGTGGAAAAGCACTTTCTGTTGCAAACTTAGGGTTTTCAATCGGTGAAGCATTAATTCCTATATTATTAGTGTCAGCTTTGGTATATTTTGCATGGCAAGAAATTTGGATAATTGCTGCCTTAATAACGCTATTAGCTATCCCAATTTTAATCTGGCTTTTGCACCAAGAACGAAGCCCCCAATCTATAGACGCTGAAGACCAGTCCTTAGGCATGAACAATCGACATTGGAACCGTAAGCAAACTTTATTCCATCCTTTATTTTGGTTTATGATGCCCGCATTTATTGGTCAATCTGCCTTTAATACAGCTTTCTTTTTCTTACAGGTTCATTTCTCTGAAATAAAAGGTTGGGATCATTTTAACTTAGTTGCAATGTTTCCAGTATATACGGGCGTAGCAATTACCACGATGATACTGTCAGGTGTTTTATTAGATAAATTTGGCACAGCTAAATTAATACCGTTTTTTCAATTACCAATGATTGTTGCTTTTCTATTATTTGCATATGGCGATACCTTACTCATGACTTTAATTGGTTTTATCTTTTTAGGAATTACGTCAGGAGCTAATACAACACTACCCAATGCATTTTGGGCGGAATTTTTTGGCACTAAATACTTGGGCACAATAAAAGCTGCCGCAGCGGCAGCAATGGTACTTGGCTCAGCAATCGGCCCTGCAATCACAGGATTATTATTAGATTTTGATATTTCTCTAGATATTCAATATGTGGGTATATCAATATTCTTTGCCTTTTCATCAGCATTAATGTTGATTGGCATTTCTCAATCTAAAGTACATCTTTCCAAGTAGTTTCTAATAAATACAAAATCTATTTGACTGATGCTGAGGGAGAAAAAATAAAACACAGCATCAGCCAGAAATTTTCTAATATATTCACAATGATGAATAATTGAATAGGTATCAAGAAAAAAAATTAACTCTTGGTTATGTATTTACCAATTACCAAGCACACACTTAAAAAATGATATAAATTGGTGGTCCAGTACTTTAGATCAACGATTAGCATAACTCAGCTATTGACTCTTGGCGAATTCAGACCAAATTTACTTAATATAAATTGGGAGAATTTTCATGAAACATGGCTTTATAGTAAGTAAATTAAGTATAGCATTTCTTGCTCTCTCAAGTCCTCTGCTTGCACAAGAAAACTTCCAATCAATTAATCTAGCCGGAACAGTAATTGCTGAAAATGAATCAGGTTTATCATACGAAGCTCAAGGCTGTATTACTGAGGTATCTCAAGTCGCTGTAAATTCTGGCTTAGCGATTAAAGATCAAATTCTTGTCAAATTAGATGACAGAACAAGTCAACTTGCGCTTAAGTCTGCACAAGCACGTGCCGGAGATTTAAAAGCTGCTGTTGAAGAAAGTGAATTTTCTATAACAGTAGCAAAAGCAGATTTATCGCGTGCGAAAGAAGAATTTGATTTTGTATTACGTGAATTTAATCGTACGAATGTTTTATTCAAACGGGGTCTAGTTAATGAAACAATGCTTGAAACTGCCGAACGCAAAAAATTAGATGCTACTTTTTCTGTAGATCGTGCTGAGGAAGCATTAACACGCGCAAATTCAAAAAAATCACGTGCAGATATTGCTTACGAAATCGGGCAGCTGGAAGTCCAATCAAGAGAGCTTGATCTTGATGATTTAACCATGCGAGCACCATTCGATGGAGTACTACTTAACTTTGAGCCAAATGTAGGTGATTGTGTAGCACGTGGTACTTTGGCAGCTCAAATTTATGCTCCTGAAGCTAAAATTGTAGAAACTTTTGTATTTGTTGATCAACTTGTTATTGCTGACACTGTTGGTGTGGTTGTTGACAACCCAGTAAATGTAATTCGTGTTAACGGACAAATATGTCCAGGGATTTTCTCAGGCGTAGAAACTGAAGCAAACCTTGAAAACCAGAACGTTAAAACTACAATCGATCTAGACGCAAATTGTGCACGATCAATGTTTTTAAATGAAGCAGTTGAAATTGAAACCTTGCCAAAAGCTAAATAAAGCGACTTAATTATAAATTTTTTTTTGGTGGCTGAGGGTTATTTGCAGGATTTGAGTCTATAAGATTTATCTCCAATAACTCTTTATCATTTATTTCTTTGAGTTGATTTTGAACAGAACTAGCAAGTTTTTTTGGGTAAATTTGATCTTCACCCAAATAAAACGCAAATGACTTTAAATGCTTCGCCTTCTTTAATGGGTCTTCAATTGTTGCTTTAGTCCAATGGTATAATCCATATCCATCAATACCATTTTGCTCGGCTTCAACACAATATGCTTCAAATGCATCATAGGTACAGACAAGTGCCATTTGATGAGTTTTTGCTATTTGTTTCAATTTTTTGGATAAATTTAGTTGGCACATATCTCTCAAATCATTAGATATATTTTCCGACACTTTTATACGAATTTGATATAACCATTCTGACATTGATTTTGCTCCATAATTGAATCATATTAAGACATATAGCTTTGCACAAATCCAAAGCAAAACAATTTCATCCGAACAAATCGGGCACCCAAATAGAGTATTATACAAAATGTTTGAATCTTTTTTTCCAAAACCGAAACTTTTCTTTGGCTCATTAGTATTATGGATAATTTTCCTAATTACTGTTTGGTACAGTATTGGAGAAACACTGGGTAATTCTTTAGGCTTCAGCCTCGACACAGAAGAACAAGTCATTGGGTTAGGTCATTTTATAACCTCTGAGTTTTTATGGTTTGATTTATTTTATCTTTTTGGCACTTTAATTTTTTACTATTCATGGCGAAGATATGACTCACATTTTTGGCAAAATTGGTCAATTTTAGGATCAGCTTTATTAATTTATTTATCATACGCCTCAGTTCAAGTTTCTGTGATCATAAATGCTTGGTATGGACCTTTTTATAATGATATTCAAACAGCTCTTGGAGGGAATGGAGAGGTTACTGTTTCACAACTTTATGGTCATTTTATTATTTTTTGCACTATCGCGTTTCCTTACATCGCATTCATTATTGCAAATAGATTCTTTACTTCACATTTCATATTTCGTTGGCGTACAGCGATGAATGAATTTTACGTGTCTCGTTGGAAACAGGTTCGCCATATTGAAGGTGCATCTCAGCGTATTCAAGAAGACACAATGAGATTTGCTGCAATTATGGAAGGATTAGGAGTTGCGTTTGTAGATTCAATAATGACGTTAATTGCTTTCCTACCAGTACTTGCAGCATTGTCAGTACATGTAGAGTCATTACCAATACTTGGGGCAATACCATATCCATTGGTCACACTCTCAATCGTATGGTCAATTTTTGGTACATTAATATTATTGTTTGCTGGAATAAAATTACCTGGACTAGAATTTAGAAATCAACGTGTTGAAGCTGCATTTCGCAAAGAATTAGTTTTAGGAGAAGATAACGAAGCAAATGCCCAACCAATAGCATTACGCGATTTATTTTCAAATGTGAGAAAAAACTATTTTAGGATATACCTTCACTACACATATTTTAACCTGTTTAGATATATGTACATACAAGCAGATAATGTAATTGCTTATGTATTTTTAATTCCAACAATTGTTTCAGGTCGAATTACACTTGGGATTATGAACCAAATTTTAAGAGCTTTTGGCCAGGTAGCATCTTCATTTCAATTCTTAGTTTCTTCATGGACTACCATTATAGAGCTAATCTCAATTTACAAACGTCTTAAAGCTTTTGAAGCAGCTATTAATGATCAGCCATTACCCAAAATTGACCGTGATTTTGTCGAAGACGGGTCAAAAGAAGTTTAATGCATATAAGTTTAAAGACAAGAAGCTCAGCTTTAAGTTTTTGTACAAAGTATGATATCCATTACGGATGGGTGATGGTTGCTTTGGCGTTTTTTTCAGCTCTATTTGCTACAGCTTCTGTTGGAGTTCCAAGTGTTCTAATCGTTCCAATGTCAAAGGACCTTGGCTGGTCAATTGGAGAAATAGCAGCCCCTACAGGTTTAAGACTGGCACTCTTTGGTCTCTCAGCACCATTTGCGGGAGGTTTGATGCTAAAATATGGCCCACGTCGAATGGTTGGACTATCAGGCATTGTGTTAATTATTGGGTTGATAATCTCGATTTTCACAACTGAAAAATGGCATCTATGGGTAGGTATGGGCATTTTACTTGGTATAGGTCCAGGTTTGACTGCTATGCAATTGTCTTCTGTGGTTGCTTCAAGATGGTTCTCCGAAAGGCAAGGCCTCGTTATTGGGTTGATGACAGGTGCTACAGCCACTGGAACTTTAATTTTCATGCCCCTTGCCGCTACAATAAGTGATTTATATGGCTGGAGAGCCGCTATGGCTATTCCAACGATTGGTTCTGTTATTAGTATAATATTATTTTATCTTTTTGCTTGGGATAGGCCTGAAAACATCAACATTCCCCGTCTTGGTGAAACAGAAGTAGGCTTAGCACCTGAGCCTTACAAAGAAAATTTTATTGTCTTATCTTTTAATGCACTTTTCGTTGGCATGAGGACCAAATTATTTTGGATTTTAGCTCTCACATTTATGATATGTGGCATATCTAGTTTTGGTTTAACACAAGCACATATAGTTCCCTTCTGTGGAGACCTAGGTGTACCATTTGCAGCTGCAGCATGGCTTCTTGCCGTAATAGGGGTAGCTGATCTTATAGGGACTACTGGCTCTGGGTGGCTAGCTGATCGCTATGACAATCGATGGTTACTTACAATTTATTATGGATTTCGTGGAGTAAGTTTAGTTTGGCTAGTGAGCTCAGACCCTTCATATGCTGCATTGACAATATTTGCTATAATTTATGGATTAGACTTTATTGCAACTGTTCCACCTACAGTCAAACTAACCATCGGCAGATTTGGAAGAGAAATAGGTCCTGCAATTTTTGGCTGGATATTTGCATCTCATCATGTTGCGGCTGGATTAATGACTGTTGGAGCAGGTGTTAGCCGTGATTTTATCGGTAGCTATGTCCCTTCTTTCTTATTTGCCGGAATAACTTGTTTTATCGCTGCAGCTAGTTTCTATTTTGTAAAAAATAGCGATATGAAATCAAGTAACATTTAAGCGCCCTACTCCTGCACTTCTTGACATAACTCTAACAATTACACTGATTGTGATAATAATTAACACAAGAGCTAGAGTTACCGCACTTGAGTGTTGCGCCATGTCTTGTTCTTGATAACTAAAAATTAAACCTGTTAGCACCATATTACCTGGCGAAATTAACAAAATTATCAAAGATAATTCGCGCATGGCTGTAATAAATGTCAATAACATACCGGCCACAAGGCCACTCATTGAAAGTGGTATGATTATGCGCAGCATTCGTCTAAACCAGCCAATTCCTTGAACTCGCGCAGCCTCTTCTAGTGATTGGTGGATTTGCAAAATTGCTGCAATTCCTGTTCTCGATGTAAATGGTAAATTCTTAATAACTGTTATTAAAATCAAAATTGTAAACGTTCCATATAAAGCAGGTATTGGCCCTATACTGGTTGAGAACATACCAATATAAATCGCACCAAGAGCTATAGATGGAAATATGTATGGGGCAAAAGCAATCGATTCTAACCATTTTGACAATCTATCACCTCGACCCCGGACAACTGCATAACCAACTAAAAGTCCAAGAATTCCATTAAATATAGCAGCAGCAAATCCTAGTTTAATAGAATTGAGCAACGCACCAAGTATGCCCTTATTGTGAATTATTCCTGGCTCACCATACGCGAGACTTACGTCACCCTGACCTTTCCAGAAATAGGTCGTAAGATTTGATAAACTATAATCTCCTGGGATAAGCGTTAAAGACTCCCAGAGTAGTAAAATCAAAGGCATAGCGACTGTTATACAAAGGAACAAAATAAGTAACACTGTAACTGGCCAACGCATCTTTCCAAGGTCACTTTCACTCTTTCTAAACCCTTTTCCAGTCATTGTTACGTAGCTCTTTCGCACACCAATAATACGACTGTTAATCCAAATAAATGATATAGCCAAAACTATCAAAACTAATGCTAACACAAATGCATCGCCTTGGTTTCTAGCATTTATTGAAGCATATATCTGTGTCGAAAATGTGAAAAAACGAACAGGTAATCCAAGTAATGCAGGAGTGCCAAATGTGCCAAGAATTCTAATAAATGTTAAAACAATTGCAGACCCAATTGCTGGCATTAGCAACGGCATAGTGATTACACGGATCCGCTTCCATTTACCCATACCACTAGTGGCACCAGCTTCTTCAAGTTCACTGTCTACAGTAGCTAAGGCCCCAGAAATCAATAAATAAGCATATGCATAGTAATGTAATGCTAAAGTTATCACGATTGGGAAGAACCCATATGCCACCCAGTCCGGAGCTTGGACACCAGTTAAATATGTAAGCAATCCTTCTGAGCCACCTATACGATCATTTTTGAATAAGCTGAGCCAAGCAATTGCCATAACCCAAGACGGCATCATATAAGGTATTACAAGCATTCCACCAAAAATACCCTTAAAATACACATTTGTTCTTACCATGAGCCAAGCCAAACAAAACCCAACCGATAATGCGATTACCGTTACAGCAAAACCCATTTTTAAACTGTTTAAAAGTGGCTTGTAGAAAAGAGCGGCAGATATAGGCTGATTAAATACTCGATCTAAATGGAATAGAGTAAATTCACCAACCACACCATCTGGCTCATAAGCAAGATCGTAACTTTGAAATGTTAAGGCATCTTTAATAATTTGCAACAAAGGCACTAACACCACAAAACTCAAAAAACAAAGAGCTACCAATCCAATGATCAGTTCAGGCCTATTTTTTAGTCTATACGATTGATAGAAAATATTACGAATAGACCAAAATTTAGGTTTGTTGTTGCCTGCAGAAATAGCCATAAATTTAACCCACATTATTACGCAGGTTTTCCTGCGTTTCAGGATCAAAGAAACTTAGTGTATCATGCTCAAAATTAATCCAAAGTTTTGAATTTTCAGGTAGAGTTATAAAACCATTTTGGAGCAACGTAATGGGGGTTTCTCCAGCTTTTACTTCTATTATTGTATTAGCCCCTGTGGGTTGAATTATTCCTGTTACGACTTCTTGCCATCCATTTTTTTTAGTTTCGGATACCTCAATTTTTTCTGGCCTTACGCCTACAATTAAACGCCCCTTATTTTTTGCAAAATTTTCAGGTAACGGAATTTCAATATCACTGCACTTAATTTTCCCATTATCAATTTTGCCTTCAAATAAATTTATGCCTGGATCACCAATAAACTCAGCCACAAAAATATTAGCTGGATGATGATATATATCATATGGTGAACCTTCTTGCATGATCCGCCCTTCATTCATAATAATTACTCGATCAGACAAAGTTAGGGCTTCTATTTGGTCGTGGGTTACATAAACTGTTGTTGCGGTAAGATCACGATGTAAACGTTTCAAGCTTGCACGCATTTCAGTTCGTAATTTAGCATCCAAATTAGAAAGAGGCTCATCCATTAGTAGAATTTTTGGTCTTAATGCAATCAATCTTGCAACGGCAACTCTTTGTTGTTGACCACCAGAAAGTTCTGAAGGGTAGCGTTCAGCATATCCTGTAAGCTGAACCATTTCTAAAGCATTCTTTAATCTATCTGCAATTTCACTTTTTGATATCTTTTGCTCTTTCAAAGCTAAAGTAATATTTTTTGCAACTGTCATGTGCGGCCACAAAGCATAGCTCTGAAATATCAGCCCAAGATGACGTGCCTCAGGTGGAACAACTACACCATCATTTCGTGAAAAAACTACCTTATCATCTAACTTTATCATCCCTTGGTCTGGTTCTTCTAAACCAGCCACCATTCTAAGTGTAGTAGTTTTACCGCAACCTGATGGCCCAAGAATTGTTAAAAATTCTCCAGTTTCAACTTTGAGGTCGAGGTTTTTAACCACGACCTCTTTTCCATAGGACTTTACGATCCCATTGAGAAGTATTTGTCCCATTTAAGCGCCCTTTATTGGCTTGAGTAAATCATCCAAAAATCACGCAATTTAGGTCCTTGTTCCCACATAAATTTAGCAGATACATTCCAGCCCTTCATTTCATCCCAAATTTCACCACCTTGAGGTAATGGAACGTCACTACGTGGACTTACTGATCCTGCATCATGATACGGAGCTAAACCTTGAAGCAAGTCAAAACTTGCGCCTTCGATGTATGGCTTATCAAGTTTTGTATCAAGATTTATGTCAGTACTTCCTAGCAAATAAGCAATCAATACTTTAGCCGCATTAGGGTTTGGAGCATGAGCACCAATTGACATAAAGTTAGGGTATACAAGCCTAGCAACTGGATCCAAATCTGATACGATTGCATTTACATTTCCCTTAGAATCATTGCGTGAAATATAGGTCATATTTCCCATGGCAATTAATGCATCATCTTGCCCAGCTTTACCCGCAGCATCAGCTAGTTTAGATCCCGATTTATATATAACTATATCGTTTTCTAACATTCTTTTTACAAATTCGTATCCAGCATCTGGGACTCCATCGCTTAACACAATATCTTCACCAGTTAATCGCTTATAAGCAGCTGCCATTTCTTCTGGCTCTTGTACTAATGTTGCAAGCCCCATTAATGAAGACCCAGAAGACATTGGATTCTTAATACCTACACGCCCACGATATTCTTCTTGAGTTAATTCCCAAACATTGCTTATTGGCGCACCATCTGGATGGACTTCTGTGTTATAGAAAAAAACCATAGCTTCATTTACTCTAATAAGTAATGGATCACGGTTTTCTGACGGAATTCGGCCTACATAATGCGAAGGTACATAATTAAAAATACGGTTTTTTCCTAAAAGCTCATACATCACCTGACCTGAATTACCTGTTGTAATAACATCAGCTGTAAAAATACCTGCATCTTGTTCACGTACCGTTTTTTCAATCGTTTTGACTGAACCAAGATCATAAACTGTTAGCTTTATTCCAGGGTAAAGAGCTTCAAAATGGTCGACTAATTTTGCAATTCTTCCAGAAGCTGTGTAAACAGATACCCCACCTTCTTCTTTAGCTGCAGCAACAATTTCATCCCAGTTTTCTTGGCCAGTAGCGTGCGATCCTAGTGAATTCTCCATCAACCATGCATCAAGCTTTGCTGATATTCCTTCAGCTACAGAAAATGTTGCAGTTGTTGAAAACAGCACAATTGCAGCAGCTTTTGAAATTGTTTTTAATAGATATCGTTTTGTTAACTTCATAATATAACTCCCCCCTAAATTTAATAAATTTGATATGTCGATATGAGACACTAAAAAATATCAAACATCAATAACGAATGTTCGTTTTCTTTCTATATTGCCAGAAAATTGATCTGATGTTATTAATATAGTTAGGATGTTCATCTAACCAAATTAGTATTCTTAAAAATTAATACGTTTTCTTTTTTAACCCAAAAAAATATTTAAATGACAAAAAAAATAAACAGTATATCTGAAATTGTTCATGAATATGATGCTATTGTATTCGATCAATGGGGCGTGCTTCATGATGGTAAAGTTTCTTTTGAAGGAGCTATTGAATGCTTAAACGGCTTAAAGAAAAGTAATGTAAAATTAGCAATATTATCAAACTCTGGTAAACGATCACTATCAAACGCAGATCGAATTTCTATGATGGGATTCCAAAGCACACTCTTTGAAACCATCATGACAAGCGGTGAAGCACTATGGACTGATATATCATCAAATATAATCAATGAAAAAAAGTTCTTTCCAATAGAACGTGATAAAGGTGATGCCAAGCTATGGGCAGAAAGTCTGGATGTTTCATTTGAAGACACAGTCCATTCTGCACAAGCAATTTTACTGATGGGCTTACCTGATGGTGACGATCTCATTAACTGGACTGATATTTTAGAAATAGCACTTGATTTAAACCTTCCACTATATTGTTCAAATCCTGATCTCTTAAGTCCTCGCCCTGGCGGTAAACTAATTACAGCAGCTGGAGTATTAGCCCATCATTATCGCGAATGTGGTGGTAGGGTAGTTTTTTACGGAAAACCTCATGTAGAAATTTTCAAAAAACTACAAAATATTCTAAATTCAAAACGTATTTTAATGGTAGGAGATAGTTTAGATCATGATATTCTTGGGGGGTTTAGCGCAGGGTGGGATACATTACTTGTAAAATGTGGTATTCACGCTCCTGAATTTGTAAGAAATAATGATACCATCACACTAAAAAAAATTATAAATCTAAAAAAATGCAAACCACCTACATATCTAATAGAGAGTGTAAAATGAAAATAAGGTTCTAACATTGAATAAATCAATTATATTTGTTACCGGATTATCAGGTGCAGGAAGATCTGAAGTCATGAAAGCTTTAGAAGATCTTGATTTCTTTTGTGTCGATAATTTACCTTTGGCTTTATTATCTGATCTATCTAAACTTTCAAATACCCCAAAAGAACCAGAGCAGCGTTTAGCTGTATCTTTAGACGTTAGGGGAAATGATTTTTTTACTGGTTTCTTATCAACCATTGATAATTTGGAAAACTCAACAGCATCAAACACCATTCTTTTCTTAGACTGCGCTGATGAAGTTTTGGTTCGTCGATATTCTGAAACGCGCCGCAGGCATCCAATACATGAAAGTGAGAGCCTACTTGAATGCATTACGAAAGAGCGTGCATTACTTTCAGAGATTAGAGCTCGCGCTAATTATGTACTTGATACATCATCAATGAAAACTAATGAACTACGTAATCGAATAGGAAAATTAATTTTAAACCGTGATGTTAGTTCAGACATAATTATAAATGTAATGAGTTTTGGATATAAAAATGGTGTGCCATTAGATGCAGACTTTATGTTTGATATGCGCTTTCTTGATAATCCATATTATAAGACTGAATTACGATCAAAAAATGGACTTGATGATGATGTTGCTGATTATGTATTCTCTCAGGCTGAAGCTGAAGATGTTATTAAGAACATCTCAAATTCAATGGAACAATGGATACCGTTACATTCAACAGCGGGAAAGACATCTTTAACTATCGCAATTGGTTGCACAGGAGGACAACATAGATCGGTTGCAATTACAGAAGAACTGTCTAAAATTTTATCCAATAAATTCAGTTCTGTTACAGCTATTCATCGAGATATAAAATAGACTCATATCCATAAGTTATTTGATTTCCGTTGCGCCAGTTTCCATTCTCCACATCAATCCATCTTTCTTTAATACCGTAATCATGAGAGCTTCTTTATCCCCACTTACAAATTCGTTAAACTGATGGATCACCAATATTTTGTCATTTTCATATATGCATCGTCTATTTTTAATTGTTTCTTTACTCATAACACCAGCAACCATATCAACCGACATATCTACTCTTTTCAAAATTCTTCCATTTGAATGAAAATGGAATTCAAACTCAGCATGATGCATGTCTAAAAATGCCCTGGCATCCTTATTATCCCAAACTTGTTCCCATTTATTAAAAAGTTGCATTATATATCCTCAATTATTTTTTGAATACTAAAATTTACTTTAATGCACGTGTTAGAAATGCTTTTGTTGCAGCTTTTTTAGGGCGATTAAAAATTTCCGCAGCTGAACCTTCTTCTACAATCTTTCCATCTTTGAGAAAGCATATCTTATCTGCAGCTTGTTGAGCAAACTGCATCTCATGCGTTGCAAGAACCATAGTCATTCCTTGGTTTTTAAGCTGTAATAAAACATCCAAAACTTCACCAACAAGCTGTGGGTCGAGCGCAGAAGTAATCTCATCAAACAACATAACTTCAGGTTTCATTGCAAGAGCTCGAACAATGGCGACCCTTTGCTGTTGCCCACCTGACAATTGGTCAGGATAATTATGCATTCTTTCGGCTAAATCAAAACGCTCAAAGAGCATTTCAATCTCAAAATTAAGTTGAGATTTTGATATCCCACTTGTTCGCTTGGGCGCTAATATTGCATTTTCAAATGCAGTCATATGTGGAAATAAATTAAAACTTTGAAATACCATTCCAATTTTTGATCGTACACTTTGTGGATTCAGACCTGGTAAAGAAATATCTTTTCCATCTAAAAATATCTCACCATCTTCAATAGGTTCAAGTAAATTTATACATCTTAGCAATGTTGATTTTCCGGCACCAGATGCTCCAATCAAACAAACCATTTGTCCTTGCTCAACGTTAAGATTAATTCCGTTGCAAACTGTATTATTACCAAATCGTTTTATAACATTATGTAATTCTAATTTTTGCATTATCGTCTTTCACGCATTTGTCGTGCCATCAAATAATCCGCATATCGGGTAGCAGGTATAGTTACTATTAAGAAAATTATTGCAGCCCCCACATAAGGAGTGAAATTAGCAAATAAAGATTTATACACTCCCGCTTGGCGAAAAATTTCCACTGGGCCAATGAAACTTAATAATGAAACATCTTTTTGAAGAGCAATTAACATATTCATCTGAGATGGAACAACATTACGAACCGCTTGCGGTAAGATAACATCCCTCATAACTTGTCTTTCAGAAAGCCCAAGCGATAGTGCAGCAGATCTTTGGCTAGGATGCACACTGTCTATGCCAGCACGAAAAATTTCTGCAACATAAGCTGAATATGTTAAAATTAATGCAAGAGATCCCCATATAAACGGTGAATTCCATGGTCGTGGAAGACCCAAGCCCGGTATTCCAAAACCAATCAAGTAAACTGTCAAAATCACAGGAACTCCACGAAAAATGTCGGTAAATGCAGCACCAAAAATGCGCAACGGAAATAAAGCAGGGGCTTTTGCATCTCTGGCTAGTGCAATCATCAACCCTAGAACTGCTATCGCAGGTGCAGACCATGCAAAGATCATTATATTCACTTTAAAAGCATCTAATAATTTTGGAAAAGTTTTAGCCAACACTGTTGCGTTAAAAAAACTTTTTTGAACCTTTTCCCAACCTGGCGTCATTGGGACAAATATAATTACAGCAACAACAACAAATATTGTACTTATTGCAGCTATAATTAACGACTTACGTCGTTGTTGTTGTTCATAGTGTTCGCGGCGGGTCATTCCCGCCGCTTTATAGTTTTTCATATTACTTTATTAATGGAACACCGGTAGTGTCCTGTAACCATTGCGCCTCAATAGATGCTAATTTCCCATTTCCAGTGATGGTGTTTAATGCTTCGTCAACGCACGACTTGAGAGGGTTTCCTTCTTCCATGAGCATACCAAATTGATCAGCATTATCACTTTCTGAAGATGGAAACTGGCCTATTACTTTTGATCCTTCAATCATCACAGCACTCAAGAATAGAGCTGTTGGAAGATCAAACATCGCAGCATCAATTTGATTTGCAGTTATAGCAGCATTTACATCTGCGTTATCAGCGTACAGTAAAGGCGCATTGTCTGGCTGAACACTTGAACCTATTTTCTGGACCGCAGTAGTTGACCCAACAGCTCCCCATTTCAGACCCTTTAAAGCTTTAATTGTTGCTGAAGTATTTGTTGCACCAGCACCAACTAAAACAGCCATAGGAGCGGTGTAATATGGTACTGAAAAATCGACAACCTGATCTCGCTCAGATGTTATGGAATATTGCTGCATGTTTACGTCAAAATTTTTGACACCTGGTTGAATAGCTTCATCAAATGAAGACCTTACCCATATTACATCTTGTTTAGAGAAACCCATCTCTTCAGCTACTGCATATGCCACAGCAGCTTCAAAACCTTGGCCACTTTCAGGCGCATCATCTAACACCCATGGAAAATAAGCTGGGTTCCCTGTAGCTATGGTGAATTTACCTTTTTCAAGTGTTTTACCAGATGCACAGTGCCCATCTGCAAATGCATTGGTGGCTAAAAGCGCCATTGCGATCGCAGAAACTATCATTTTTTTTGACATTCTTAAAACCTTTTTTGTTGTTGAATTTATTTACAATAACACTTCAAAAAAAGGTGTCTAGTAGGAGAATATATTCTATATATTTTCTCAAAATATGAAACGCATTAGTCAATATGGAAAAATAGAATGGGCATTAAAAAAAATACCCATTCTAAATATAACTTAGCTAATCAAACTTTAACTTAAATCTACCATTATAGTTCCAGCAGTTGTGCTAATCACTTTACCTGGCATTTTTTCTAAAGCTGTTGCTCTCATTCTTTCAATAGCTGCTTGTGCAGTCTCAGCATCTGACCACGTTAGCATTGTTCGTACTGTATTTTCTCCTGTTTGAGTTGCTTTGAAACTAGTAGCACCAGCTGCTTGCATCATAGGCCACATGCCTCGAGCAGTATCTGGAGCACCATCCATATTTTCAAATTCCCAATCAGTAAATGTTGCAAACATTTTTTTCCTCCTCATTAATAATAAATTTGGTTATTCGCCCCAAGCACCATGAAATTCATAGGCAACAGCTTGTGTATCTCCTTCGATCCAAGCATCATGCCCCGGATCTATAGCGTAAGCATCACCAGCTGAATAAGTGACTTGAGTTCCATCATCATGTCGACAGGTTATTGATCCTTCAACTATTACACCCAAATGCTTAGCTTTACAGCTATCAGTTCCAACTAATGGCTTGATATCATCAGACCATTTCCAACCCGGCTGGATAGTTAGCTTCATTACCCTTTGCCCACTAATATTTACAGTTTCTACGCGTGCATTGTTTGGCGTACTTACTTCATCTGCATCTTTTTCAAAATTCTTTACTTCGATTGTAGCCATCCTTATGTTCTCCTAATTTAATAATGTTGCTCCAGTTTCCATTCGAATTATTTGGCCATCTTTTAGTGTTGAAACACCCATAACTGCTTCTCTGGTTCCATCAGGGTATGACATGAAATTATGTGTCACTAAAATGTCGTCATTTTCATAAACACATCTTGATGACTCTTGAATGAACTTATCATTAGCCATCATTCCAGTAACCATTTCGGCCCATTCTGATTTTGAAAATTCATTACCGGATTTGTGAAAAACAAATACACAATCTTCATGGAGTAAATCCAAATAAGCTTTGGTATCACGATCAGCCATTGTAGCATTTAATTGATCATATATTGCCATTTTAAGTACCTCAATAAAAAGATTCATCACTCATTGGAGTAATAACTGTAGTTTCTAATAATGCACCCGCAGCTGCTCTTTTCGCTTTAAGTTCTTCATCTCCTCCAAAAGCTTGTAACGCTTCTTTTGAATCAAACTCCATAATAACCATCATTTTATTGTCATCATTGGCCTCAGAACCAGCAAAAATCAATTTACCACCAATTGCTTCAAGTCTAGCTATATTTTCAAAATACATTTCTTTCCATGGCACAAAACCACGCGAAAGATCTTGAGTTAATTTAAGTATCATAATGAGTCTCCTTACTTTAAAGTTATTTCTAAATTATCAAAATATAAAAAATAGTATTGCTAAAAAATTTTGAAAGTATACTTTCAAATTAATACCAGTTTTATTTATGAAGAGGTTTTATATGTTTGATTTCAACAATAACCAGGCATGCCCGATTGGACTTGCTGCAGAATTAATCGGTGATAAATGGTCGATTATTATACTACGTGATATTGCTGTACTTAATCGCCAGACATACAGTAGGTTGTATAATAAAAGTTTAGAGGGTATTTCTTCAGCCACTTTAGCTAAACGTCTCAAACGACTTCTAGATATTGGAATGCTAACAGTCAGCAATGACAAATTGCATTCTCAAAAAAAAATCTACTCACTTACAGAAGCCGCTATTGAATTTGTCCCTATTATATTTGATCTGGCTCACTGGAGTAATACTTATCACAAACCAAGCCCTGAATATGTAAAGCCCATAAAAGACTATATGGGTGGAAATAAAAAATTAATTAAAGAATTCCAGAATGGATTACGTAAAATTCATTTACGCAAAATTCCAATAGATAAAGTTGATCTAATTTTTCAAAGTCTTGCCAAGATATAATTATTATAATGAATAATTCGACCCTTTTTTTTCAGACAAACAGTGCTTGGATTACATTAGGCGTCATTGCTCTTATGTTCATCATGTTTTTGAAAGAGATATATTCAACTGAAATAGTAGCGTTAATTGGTGTATCAGCTCTCTTGATTTTAGGTATTTTGCCTTATGAGTCTGCCGTTATGGTTTTCTCAAACCCAGCACCTTGGACAATTGCTGCAATGTTTATCATCGTGGGAGCACTTGTCCGAACTGGTGCTTTGAATTCATTTACACAATTAGTTGAGAGACAAGCATTACAAAATCCAACTCGTGCCATTTTTGGGGCTCTAATATTTGTTGCTTTTGCGAGTTCAATAATGAATAATACTCCTCTTGTAGTTGTTATGATACCTGTGTTTATTCAATTATCCCGCACCTTAGGCACATCAGCATCTAAACTCCTTATACCCCTCAGCTATGCAGCAATTGTTGGTGGAACACTGACACTTTTAGGTACATCAACCAATCTACTGGTTGATGGGGTGGCTCGCGCATCAGGATTAGAGCCGTTTGGTATTTTTGAAATATTTCCAATTGGAATTGTTGTGGTGTCTTGGACATTTTTATACCTATATTTTGCCGGCCCAAAACTTCTACCTGATCGCTTAAGCATGGCAACTTTACTAACTGACAAGTCAAAAATGCGATTTTTTGCTGAGGTTACAATCCCCACAGGAAGTAGCTTAATAGGCTCAAAGGTTACAGAAATACCATTATTCAAACGAGATGGTGTGAGATTAATTGATGTAATTCGAAAAAATATGTCTCTGCGAGATAGTATAGATACTTTAACGTTGAGAAAAGGTGACCATATAGTCCTGCGCACAGCTATAGCTGAACTTTTATCGCTCCAAGCTACCTCAGATTTACGTGATGTTGATCAAATATCATCTACAGAAACCATAACAGTTGAAGTTCTAATTACTCCAAATTGTAAAATGGTTGGGCACACTTTTAAATCACTGCATTTGAGACGCAATTATGCAGTTTATACGCTTGCTGTGCATAGGCGCGACACTAATATTGAACAACAAATCGACACGCTCAGAGTTAAAGTTGGCGATACTTTACTTTTAGAGGGTGCTTCTGAAGACATTTCACGACTAGCCGAAGAAATGAACCTTGGAGATGTTTCAAAACCATCAGAACGAGCATTTAGACGTAATCATGCATGGATAGCTATCACCACATTATTTGCTGTTGTGATTTTAGCAGCTTTAAATATTGCGCCAATTTTATTTTTAGCAATTATTGGAATGACAGTTGTTCTAATGACAAAATGTATTGATGCTGATGAAGCATTCTCTTTTATAGATGGTAGATTACTTTCATTGATTTTTGCTATGCTTTGTGTTGGTGCAGCCTTACAATCATCTGGTGCAGTCAATCTTATTGCTAATGCAATATCACCAATTATAAACTCTTTACCCCCATTTTTTATCGTACTTACAATATATCTCATCTCCTCAGTCTTAACGGAGTTAGTAAGTAATAATGCTGTAGCAGTATTAATGACACCAATTGCCATAGGATTAGCCACATCATTAGGATTAGACCCTAGGCCTCTTGTTGTTGCCATAATGATTGCTGCAAGCGCAAGTTTTTCAACCCCCATAGGTTATCAAACAAATACATTGATATATGGACCAGGTGGCTATAAATTTGTTGATTTTTTAAGATTTGGAATTCCTCTTAATCTTTCTTTAGCGCCCATTGTAAGTTTTTTTATTCCACTAATTTGGCCACTTTGAATTTTATAGATACCTCAAACAAAGAACCAATTATTGTATGACTGGCGCTATTACAAAATCATTTTTGCTTGTTTGTTTTGATTATTGCAAATTATGCATAGCGGAATTGCAAATGTGTTTGTTGTGCTATTTGAGCATTCATTTTATTTAGAAAAAAAAGGATGGATAACATGACAACAGCAATTATGAATTTTACTTTTGCACCCCTAACAGGCGTATTTAGTGGTTTTCACTCATTTTTCTACTCATTGAGTAAAGCACGTGCAGCTTCAGAACTACATAGAATGGGTTATATTGAGGAAGCAAAGAAATTAATGCTCAAATAGCATCTTAAAAAAATAATGAAAATATGTTCCAATTAATCAAAATTGGAACATAAAAATTTCAAAAATATCTCTTTATGACAAATAAAGAATATCCTGCATTCTATATAATAAGAAACAATATCCAGCACCAAAAACCAACGGTGCCACTATTGGCTCTGCTGTATAAATAACGCCCTCATCGGCTGCAACTTTTGCTGAAACAGTTCTCCAGCTTAGAAACGATGCTATAGCCGCTTGGACAATAAAGTATGCAAATAAATACCAAGCACCTTCCAAGCCATTAAATAGTAAAATTAAGTGCATTATTACTGCTGCAGCGGCGAAAGAACCTACAAAGCCACCAATAATAGTTGCTGTTCTACTTATATTGAATTTTCCATAAAAAGCATCAATTCCTAAAGACATTTGGAATGCATACATTGCCCACCCTAAAGTGAGCGCTATGAAAACAACAAAATTTAAAATTCCACCAAAACTCTCTATCATTTTTTTCTCCGTTTAGTTGCTAATAAAATTATCCTTCAATTTGGAATTGGAGTTGATCCTGTTTCAACACTTACAATCAATCCATCCCTCTTGATTCCAACCCAGATCACTGCCTCACAGGACCCGTTAGGAAATGTTATAAAAGAATGAGTAACAAGTAGATCTTCATTCTCATAGAGACATCTAACTTTTTTACGCTTTAATTTATCCATCATTGGGGCAAACCTAAGAAGCCACTCTTGTTTGTTCATTGAGGTTCCATTTGAATGCATTGTCATCTGCATATCTTCATGAAAACATTCAGCAGCGCCAACAATGTCGCCTTTATCAAATGCTTCATTAAACTTATTAAATAACATCGTCATATTCTCTTTTAGGACTTAATACCTTGTAAGGATACTACATGCATTTTAATTTATGTGAAGTACTTTAAAAATTACCAAATAGATTTAAGCTAGTTATCAAATATTAACGTTTAAATAAATTGCTTAAAGTAGCTAAAGGGACAGTGATTAATCCAACTCCAAATAATATTATGGCACCACCTAAAAGCATCAATAATGTTGGTTCCTCTCCAAGAAATACGGCACCTCCAAATAGCGAAAATATTGGAAGTAATAATAAATATGGAGCAACTTTTCCTACATTGTGATTGCGAATTAAATTATTCCAAAGCAGATATCCAAGTGCAGTCATTACTAAACCCAAGTAAATGACCGCCCACCAGACTATTGAAGAAGCATTTTTAATTGCTTCTATTTGTCCAGTTTCAAATATTGCAGACATAAAAAATAGTTGTGGAACAGCAAATACAGCAACCCATGCAGTTATTTGCATAACCCTAATATCAATTAATTTCCTTATGAGAACTTGACCAATTGCCCATGCTAAACCTCCAAGAATAACAAGAAATACAGAACCTATATTTATTCTTATATCGTTTTGTAGTGTCATTATCGCGACGCCTGCAAATGCTAGCGCAATACCAATGAATGTTTTCTTTTCAGCTTTTTCTTTCAAAAATATAATGCCTAATATTACAAGAAATGGCACTTCAAGTTGAACAACGAGAGCTGTTATTCCAGCATCTAATCCCTTTAATCCGGTAAAAGTTAAACTATACTGAATAGCAGCCGCAATAATTGCAATTCCAAATAAACTTATTAGATGTTTTTTTGGAATTGGGACAAACCAAACTAATACAGATGCAGTCAACGTAAATCGCAATGCCATTAATAATATGGGAGGAAAATGATCAATCGCACCTTTAGCAAAAACCAACCCCATTCCCCAAACTAGGGGAACTGTTAAGGCCATTAGCACCTCAATTGGCTTTAAATTTTTCAATTATGAAGTACCTCATAGCCCCAAGGAAAATGCATCTGTTCGCTTACTAAAATGCGTTTATCTCAGCTCTACTTTTAATTCTTCTACAAATTCGTCATTAACTATCCTAGTGGCGACAAACTGTTACCATAAATAAAGCTTGTATTATGAACAAAAACTACAAAAGCTAGATATTAAATAAATACTCAAATAAACTAATTTACTTAAAGGCGAAATACATGTCTCAATCTACAAAAAAAGCACTAATTATTTTAACCTCTCATACCGAACTTGGCTCAACAGGCCGAAAGACTGGGTTTTACTATGATGAGATGGCAACACCATATTGGAGATTAATTGATGCTGGATTTGATGTAGATATAGCATCAGTTAAAGGCGGAATTGCACCACCTGATCCCAAAACTTTAGTTGAGCCAAATGATCGCCCTCCAATGGTTGCACGCTTCATGAGTAATGATAAAGCAATGGCAAAACTCAATAATTCATATGTCTTAAAAGAATTAAATGGTGAGACATATGAGTGCGTATTTTTACCAGGTGGCCACGGCACTATGTGGGATTTTGATACAAAAGATATTGGTAAAATCATTAGTGATGCATGGGCATCAGATGCAGTTGTTGGTGCGGTTTGCCATGGCCCATCTGGATTATTACAAGCCAAGCGGACTGATGGTGAGCCTCTTGTTAAAGGCCTAAAAGTAAACAGCTTTACAGATGCAGAAACCGACCAAATAGGACTTACAGGAATAGAGCCTTTTTTACTTGAAAGTAGATTACGTGAATTGGGTGCTAAGTTTGAATGTAGTAAAAATTTCACAAGCCATGCTGTTCGTGATGGGCGTTTAGTCACCGGACAAAATCCACAATCAACAGAAGCTGTATCAAAATTATTGATCGAAGCTGTTAATGATGCCCTCTAAGATAAGTAATTTTTTAAATGTAATCTCCTAGCAAAGATTCTAAATACTTGCACAATTATTAATCTGATGAGAGTATTAAACTTAAACCTAGACTGTTTAGGGAGAGCATGCAGATGGATAAAGATGGTTTAAAAGGATGGAACCATGTTCCAAATTTACCATTAGAAGTTTCGCCATTTTTTAGATGGCCATTACGCCCATTAGATATGGTCGCATGGATTTGGAACTCGTGGTTTCTAATTACTGAAAAGCTCATTATTGTTTGTATAGCATTCATATCCTTTTATTGGTTTCAGCCCCCACTTAGCGAAATAAAAACTCTGGCTTTTGGTTGGATTTTTGAGATGTATCTCCGAAATATAATATTAATGACCACCGTTGCAGGTGGCCTGCATCTATATTTTTATACCTTCACCAAACAAGGTAAAAAATTACGATTTGATCCACGACCTTTAATGAAAAACGGTCGTCAATTTACCCTCGGAGGACAAATAAAAGACAACATGTTTTGGACGCTAGCAAGTGGAGTAACGATATGGACGATCTATGAAGTCCTAATGTTTTGGGCTCTAGCAAATGGATATGCTCCATTACTTACTTGGGCAGCCCATCCAGTTTGGTTTATTTTGATGTTTTTATTAATCCCAATCTGGGAGAGTTTCTATTTTTATTGGATACATCGATTTTTACATATTCCATTTTTATACAAACACGTACATGCTTTACACCATCGTAATATAAATGTTGGCCCATGGTCCGGATTATCAATGCATCCAGTAGAGCATGTGATTTTTTTAGGTTCTGTTATGATTCATTGGATTATTGCAGCTCACCCTGTGCACATTCTTTTTCACTTACAGTATTATGCATTAACTGCTGCAACAACACATACTGGCTTTGAGGGTGTATCCATAAAAGATGAAAATAGATTAGTCTTAGGCAGGTTTCATCACCAAATGCACCATCGCTATTTTGAATGTAATTACGGGTCTCTTGAAATCCCATGGGATAAGTTCTTTGGATCCTTCCATGATGGGACAAATGAAGCAGATAAAAGGATGAAAGAGCGCCGCAAGCGCATGATGGGAGCTTAAAGTCAAAAGGATTAATTATGAAAATTCGTAACTTCAAAAAATCTGATTTCACCTCCGTTAAATCAATTTACCAACAAGGAATTGATACTGGAAACGCAACTTTTCAAAAGAAAGCCAAAGGATGGAATGAATGGAATTCATCTTTTTTAATTACCTGTAGGATTGTTGCGGAATTAAATAATGAAGTTGTCGGATGGGCTGCTTTATCTGCTGCATCAAACCGTACTGTTTATAATGGTGTCGCAGAAGTAAGCATCTACATTGCAAAAAATTATGCGAATTATGGCATAGGTAATTCATTACTTTCTGAACTCATTTCTACATCTGAAAATGAAGGCATCTGGACACTTCAAGCAGGCATTTTTCCTGAGAATGAATCAAGCATAGCCATACATTCAAAAAATGGATTTAAAACAATAGGTGTTCGAGAGAAATTAGGTAAAATGAATGGAACGTGGAGGGATATTTTATTTATGGAACGCAGAAGTAAGGTCATTGGAATTTAGTTAAACAAACAAGAAGAAAACTGATGAATTATAAATTACATTATGCACCTGATAATGCGTCATTAATAATACGTATATTTTTAGAAGAAATAGAAGCTAAATATACATGTAACCTTATTGACCGGAAGCAAAATAGTCAGAAAGATCCTAAATATCTTGCATTAAATCCCAATGGATTAATACCAGTACTCGAAACCAATGATGGACCCATATTTGAAACAGCGGCAATACTTTTATGGTTGGCTGATCAACATAAATGTAATTTTCCTGAAATTGAAAATAAGAAAAGAGCGTATGGTTTAAAATGGCTTTTTTTTCTATCCAATACTGTTCACTCATCGCTACGAATATTATTCTATTCTGAAAAATATATTGGCACCAATAGCAACAAAGACTTCCTCAAAAATATTAATAGCCAAATGAAAAATCATCTAACTTTATTGAACTTGGAAGTGGGGGATAAAATATACTTTCTTTGCAATACACCAAGTATTTTAGATATATATTTATGTGTCATGCTTAGATGGATGAAGCTTTATCCAATTAACAATACAAATTGGTTCTTACTTGAACGTTACGAAAATTTAAAACGTATTTGTCAGAATTTAGAAATACGGCCATCCGTTGGTATAGCTGCCAAAGCAGAAGGATTAGGTCAAACCATTTTCAGCAATCCATCTTATGCGAAGCCACCCGTTGGTAGTGCTACATAAACTTGTAAAAGATATTTGTTTAGCCCAAGGTATATATCTATTGTTAATATAAACAATTACTGCATTATAAAAATGTTAAATCAAGTTTGGGGAGACATAACAGTGCCCCAAATATAATTTTAAAAGTGGATTCAATATGTCTGGAAATCTAAGTTTTGATGACCTTAAATCTCATGTAAAAAATGGAGCGATTGATACTGTTCTGGCTTGTATAGTAGATATGCAAGGTCGACTAATGGGAAAACGTATGGTCGCGCAATTTTTTATTGAAAGTGGTTGGGAGGAAACACATTGCTGTAATTATTTACTAGCAACTGATTTGGAAATGGCCACACCAGATGGCTATGCTTCAACATCATGGGAAAGTGGTTACGGGGATTATGTTATGAAACCCGACTTAGCAACAATCCGGCTCGCACCTTGGCAAGAAGGTTGCGCTCTAGTTTTATGCGACGTCTTAGATCATCATACTCACAAAGAAGTGCCCTTTTCGCCACGTTCGATGTTGAAGGCACAAATTGCTAAGCTGGAAGAAAAAGGGTTTTCACCGGTCACTGCTACTGAGTTAGAATTTTTCTTATTTCAAGGCACACATGATGAAATACACAAAAACAATTTTCGCGATTTAAAGCCAATATCAAATTACAATGAAGATTATCACATCTTCCAAACGTCCAAAGAAGAATATGTAATGCGTCCAGTGCGTAATACACTTCTCAAGATGGGAATACCTGTGGAAGGATCAAAAGGTGAAGCAGAAGCTGGCCAAGAAGAAGTAAATATTAAATATGCTAATGCAATGTTGACAGCAGATCATCATACTCTTGCCAAACATGCTATAAAAGAAGTTGCACATCAAAACGGCGTCGCAGCTACTTTTTTACCAAAATGGCATAAAGATCGAGTTGGTAGCGCATCACACATTCACCAGTCATTGTGGAAAAATGGAGCCAATGCCTTTTTTGATGCAGATCGTGACATTGGAAAATCTAAATTGATGGATCACTATGTAGCAGGTTTGATGAAATACGCAGCTGATTACACCTATTTCCTTGCACCTTATGTGAATAGCTACAAACGTTTTGCCAAGGGTACATTTGCACCCACACAAATAGTCTGGTCTGTTGATAATCGTACAGCAGCTTACCGATTGTGTGGAGCAAATAGTAACGCAATTAGGATCGAAGTGCGTACTCCAGGTGCAGACATGAATCCTTACCTGTCTCAGGCTGCAATTATCGCAGCAGGCTTAAAGGGTATTGAAGAAAAACTTGATTTGGCAGCACCCTTCAAAGGCGATGCCTATTTAAACGATGAAAAAAACCACATCCCTCGAACCTTGCTTGACGCACGAAATGCAATGATTAAATCAGATATGCTTCGAGATGCTTTTGGTGATGAAGTTATGGCCCATTACTCACGTGCCGCAGAAGTGGAAATTGAAGAGTTTAACCAAGTTGTGACAGACTGGGAAATTGCACGCGGATTTGAAAGAGCTTAAAACATGACTATTAAATGTATATCCCCCATAGATGGATCTGTTTATGCAGAGCGTCAAACATTGTCACGACGTGATGCTGATGCTGCTGTGATACGTGCAAATACTGCACAAAAGGAATGGAATATGCGCCCAATCGAAGAGCGCATTGAATTGGTAAGGTTAGGCGTAGCGGCTATTGGAGCAATGAACGAGGAAATTGTTCCAGAAATAGCATGGCAAATGGGGAGACCCGTTCGCTATGGCGGCGAGTTTGGTGGGTTTAACGAACGTGCTAGTTATATGGCTGACATAGCAATAGATGCTTTGGCTCCTATTGAAATCGAAAACAGCAATGAGTTCAATCGGATGATTAAACGCATTCCACATGGACTTGTCCTTGTTGTAGCACCTTGGAATTATCCTTATATGACTGCTATTAATACAGTTGCTCCTGCACTGATTGCAGGGA